>OLQK01001778.1_pt1 | contig 13146 bp, 8 predicted proteins | sample 1672501 | NCBI WGS metagenome assembly OLQK01 (sample SAMEA3136693, study PRJEB25190) | human gut metagenome | biome: human gut; feature: human-associated habitat; material: faeces | place: Austria | collected 2013 | reverse complement strand
TTTCTCAGATAATGCCGGTCTGTCTTCCCAGATTGCATCGATGAGGTCTTCAGAATAGTCGATGTTGATTCCTTTGGAAGCAAGTGCATCCTCATATTCCTGACCCTCACCCATAGAGAGAACACGTCCATCAAACGCAACGGTTCCACCGGATGGAATCTTGTCTACCAGATATTCTGTGATAGAAGGTGTATTACCTACGAACATCTTCATTAAGCGCACGCCGGTGCCTGCCATTTCATTTTCTGCCTGGAAGAAATATCTTCCGTCTGTCCACATTCCTGCCCAGTCTTTTGAGATTACAGCTGTTCCTGCAGATCCGGAAAATCCAGTCATATATTTACGTGCCTTGAAATATTCTCCTACATACTCACTCTGATGAAAATCTGCAGTCGGAATTACATAAAAGTCAATTCCTTTTTCTTCCATTAATTTTCTGAGACAACTAAGTCTTTCTTTTACTCCCATGAAACATACCTCTTTTCTGTTATATTACATGAGCTATATAATTCTGCACGAAATATATAGCTCATAAAATTCATTATTAATCTACTAACGCGGATAATCGTTTGTCTAACGCGATCATAATTGCTGCTGCCACAAAAGATACAACGGCAATTCCGATACATGCTGTCTTGAATGGAATATTTCCACCAAATAAGATTCCGTATACCGGACCGTAGCTCTTAGCTGCGATAAATGTTGCAAATCCCCACATAGACATCATCAGCGCCAGGTAACGGCTTGGGGAATATTTACTGATGAATGAATGTCCCAGTGGTGAGAAGAACATCTCTCCAAGTGTCAGAAGGAATGCGAATACGATCAGCCATAATACGCTTGCTTTGTGTCCGCCTCTTGCAATATCAATTACTGCATAGAAGATGTATCCAAGTCCGATGATTGCAATTCCAAGTCCTGTCTTTCTGAACAGACTCATGTCTCCCTGCGGTCTTGCAGCCAGCTTTCTCCAGAGTGCTGCTGTCACAGGTCCTAAGATTACACAGAACATTGAGTTTGCTGCATCAAACCATGTAGATGGAACTTCATAGCCTGCAACTACCCAGTTCATGTTATCTGCCCAGTAATAATATACCGGAAGGTATCCAAGATACCAGAAGATCCAGAAAATAATGGAGAACAGAGATGCAATAAGGATCGCACCGATACGTTTTTTCTCAATCGTAGTAAGTGGCTCTTTTTTCGTCTCTTTTTTCTCTTCTACTGTTTTTTCTGCATCAATTGCAAGCTCTTCCTGTGTCTTTGTCTTCTTGAACGGACGTTTTCCAACATCTCCGAGGAAACGCCAGCATACGAAGAAATACCAGCATGCTCCAAGGAACATGATCAGTGCTGCAATTTTAAAGCAAGGAGCAAATCCTAATACTCCGTCTTTTGCAAATACATCTTTGTAAAGAATACCTACAAGGAAAGTACCTATGAATGCACCGACATTTACAAGTGTGTAACGCATAGCGAACGCCGGGTCCATCTGCTCTTTTTCAGTGATAACTCGTCCGATGATCGGTCCGTTTTTAAATAACGCAAGACCTAAACTTACAAGGAAGATCATGGCGTAAACACCAGTTGCTGTTGTTGCCACAGAACCCATGTAATATCCGACTCCGGCAATCATCATACCGACCGGTGTCGTATATTTTGCACCGATATAACGGTCAACTACGATTCCTCCGAATAACGGAAGCAGATAAGAAAATGCGGTCAAGTTCGACTGCATATTTGCTGCAACAGTGTCGGACAGTCCAAGTCCTCCTGTTGCTACGGTTGCTGTTGCGAAAATCAGGATCAGTGAACGTCCCAGATAGTAAGACAGACGCTCAAAGATCTCGGTTGCGGCACATGTCCAGAATGCCGTAGGAAATCCCTTTTTCTTTGTCTCCATTTCTTTTTAACCTCTCTTTTCTCTTGTTACGCGCCGGTATTCCCCTCCATATAATTGATTTTATCGCTTTAATCCGATAATTTCCAATATTGAAAACATATACCAAAAGAAGAAAAACTTATAGGTTAAAATATTTACTTTTTCACACGCAACGTCCGCAGATATACCTTCTGTTCTGGCGTTATCCGGTAGCTCTCGATCGCTTTCTGGATTGTCTTATTGTGCGTCCACGTATCCATCCGCTTCTCTTCCAGATAAGGAATAATTGCTTCATACTGCTTCGCCAGCGCAGTTGCAAAATACCAGGCACGCATCATATTGACATAGTATTCTTCCGACCGGATAGCTGCAACTTTTTCCGGATATTCCAGCTTAAATTCATCTTCCAGATAATAGCGCATCAGCATATTTATCCCAAAACGGATCGTATAAGTATGCTCCGATTCCATCCAACGGTAAACCTCTTTAATGAATAGATCCAGATGTTTCTTTACGATTTTCACGGCCAGAAGATCACAGGTCGCCCAGTTATCCACATAAGGAAGAAAACGATTCAGATCTTTTACACATTTTTCGTAATCTTTCCCCTGTTCCAGCAGAAGTCCATGTAAATTATTCTCTTCATAATACTGATGTGGCAATACTTCTACGAACTGTTTTGCTTCTTCTGTCTTTCCATACTTTTTTGCAAATGCACGTAGTGCCGGAGTCCTTACTCCGATCACACGCTCCGGATCTACCGTAGGCATCAGTTTCATATGGAAATCCCGATACCCGGTGTCCTGCATGGCAAAAAGTTCTTTTTGTACATTATCAATTACTGCCTTTTTATTCATTTTATTTCCACCTCTTATTCATTGCATCTATTATTTTCCACATTTTATTTCTTATTTATTTTGTAAGCCCCGATTTTGCTTTACTCCATGCAGAATAAAGTTTCACAGATTTTCCATTCACTTTCACAGTCTTATAAGTGCGGATTCTTACGTAATATTTCTTCTTTGCTTTTAACTTGGAAATCGCTTTGCTCACTGTTTTATTCTTCGTGATCGTCGCGGTCTTTGCACCCTTGAACTTAGACGATGTTCCGTACTGCAACTGATATCCGGTCGTCTGTGTCGCCTGTTTTTTCCACTTCACAGTCAGCTTCTTCTTACCTGCTGTCAGTTTGGAAATGCTTGTTGTCTTCGGAACGATCTTAAATGTCTTCTTCACTGTTCCGCTGTAATTATTCTTCAGTGTGATCGTAACGGTATAACTTCCGACATTCTTGCGTCCCTTCGCATAAGCTATGGAATAATCTGTTTTTGCAAGTGTCTTGCCTTTGCTGTTCTTTACTGTTACGGATGGTGTTTTCGTCTTGCCGTCATATACATAACTGTTTCCGGAAAGTTTTACATCTGCAATCTTTGCAATTGTTTTTGTTCCAATCACTTTCTTACATATCTTGCAACGCTCTTCTATCTTACCATCCGTTTTTAAAGTTGCTTTTGTAAGAATATTTTCTGTCTGATGTCCTCCTGCACACGGATCTTCAGGATCCGGTGTCGGTATGGAACCTGCTTTGTCTGTAATTTTATCTGCAAAATCCGGCAGGATTTCCTCTTTAAATTCCTTCAGGAGCGAAGTTTTTACCCGGATGGTCAGATCTTTATGACATCCTTCAAATGCACTGGAATAGATTCGCAAATACGGTGGTTGTTCTTCTTTTTCAAATACCACTTCTTTTAAAGCAGAACAATTTCTAAATACTTCATTATTGATAACCTGTATTGTGTCCGGAAATGTCACTTTTACAAGAGAAGAACATTCTTCAAATGCACTGTCATAAATCGAAGACACCCCTGGCATCTCCACATTCTTTAAAGACTTGCATCCATAAAATGCATATTTTCCAATTTCCCGCACTTTTGAAGATAGTTTCACAGTTTCCAGATTTTCACAGTTTGTAAACATCCAGCTGTCAATCTCTTTTACATCTCCGCCTATGGTAATGGATTTGACTTTTTCTTTACACTTATCATCTGTTTCATTGCAAAGCGTATTCCATCCAAGCATCCCCTGATCTGTAATAATCGTAAGCGCCCCTGTTTTTTCATCCAGTTTATAGCCTTTTGTCTCTAGTTCTTCATCACTGTCTTCTGCCCATTTTGCATATAGATTCCGGTCAAAACCATTATCCGTACATTTCCTTACCCAGTCATAATTACTGGTATCTTTAATCAGACTGTCATAATATGCCGTCGGTTTATAACACCAGCCAAGGAATGTATATCCCTTCCTCTTCGGTACATATTTCCCGATATCAAAGAAATTATCACTTTCCTGATCCAGTTCATAAGTGATCTGTTCTTTACCATCGATAGTCCCGCCATTTCCATGGAATGTGATGGTATCACCTTCCTCAAAAACCGGATACAGTTCCTCATCACCCCAGTTGTACGTTGCCTTTTCTATATTATTTTCCCAGTCAAATGTATAAACCGTGTCACTGCCATCTCGCTTCTTATCTGCGAAATACAATCCTCCGCTCCACTCTTTAAAATGAAATCCGGGTCTTACGATTGCCGGGAGTCTTATTTCCTGTTTTTCTCTTTTTATATAATAGCGATCCGGAAAATTTTTAGATTCTTCTTCCGTCACATCTTTATATGTCAGCAGATAATATGGCTCAAAGAAACAAAGCGTACAGCCGCTCCATGTATTCTCGACCGTATTTGCGACTGTAAGTCCTGCACTGTCTTTTACTTCACTTACAAAATCAAAGCCGCTCCCCCGGATCGCTTCCACAATGCATGGCAAACCTGTCTTGTTTCTGTAGCCTATAGGTGATATTGACATGATATCCATATCCACACTTTTTTTCACGGACTCTGACAGTGAATTTTCACCCATTTTCCAGATATTATACGTATTCGTAAGCACCGGATCACTTGCATCTGTTATAATCTTGCTTGTATCCAGCTTGCTTCGTACCAGCTTGGAATCATAGGCACGCAGCTCTTCAAGTTCTAATCTTGCACGTAGCAATGTCAGTGTTACATAAGGAACGCCATCTGTTCTGGTATCATGTGTCACCTTAAGCTCCGGATCAATATAAAAATATTCATCCGGCATGATCAGATGCTTCGCATTTTCTGAATTATCATCTCCCATCAGATGCCCGATCTTCTCTGCGGAGATCTCATCTGCCTCCCGGACATTCTGCATCGATGCCTTTTCGTCCGCTTTTACTTCGCTCATTCCTGGCATTAATGACGCCATCATTGTAATTGCAAGCACACCGCCAAGCACGCATTTGCCTAATCGTTCTATTTGTTTCTTTTTCATACGCAAAACCTCACTTTTTGTTTCTACATAATTTTCCTGTTTTCATTATATCAAGCCGGATTTTTTTCTATCTACTGTATTTCCTTTCTGGCAATGCCAATTTGGAAACTATTCTGTTGTAAATAAGATTATCTATTGTATACTAAAAATAACTACAATATCAGGAGCTGTATTTCTCGGAAAACAGCAATATAATTATCAATTTACCGGAGGAATCGCATATGGATTTTAAAGAAAAATTAAACGAATACATAGAACAGTTAGGCTGTACTTCCAAAGAGTTGGCGCAGGCAAGCGGACTTTCTGCTGCTACGATCAGCCGCTATCGTTCCGGTGACCGGCTTCCGCAATGGGACTCAGAAAATTATAACAAACTGATTGCTGGTCTTTCCGGACTTGCACAGGAAAAATGCATCTCTTCTCTTACAGAGTCTGCCATTGCCGAAACGTTATCCATATTTTCTGAGAATACATTTGTAGATATCCACCGGTTGCAGACAAATTTTAACTATTTGTTAAATACACTCTCGTTGAATGTATCCGAACTTTCCCGTGCGCTGAATTATGATGCTTCCTACATTTCACGCATTCGGGATGGACAGCGTAAACCGGCAGATCCACAAGAATTTGCAACAAAAATCACCGACTTTGTTACACATAAATATCAGGATGTCTCACAGAAGTCGCAGATAGCCGCTCTGATCGGATGTGATGCAGATGCGTTTAAAGATCCAGACATTTACAGAACTTCTCTTTTTTACTGGCTGACCAATCAGACGCAGCCTTCGAAGAATTATATGCCAGATTTTCTGAAAAAACTGGAACAGTTTGATCTCAACGAATATATCCGTGCCATTCATTTTGATGAGATGAAGGTTCCGACTGCACCTTTCCAGTTTCCGACTTCCCGGAGTTATTACGGATTAAAAGAAATGATGGACAGCGAACTCGCTTTCTTAAAAGCAACCGTGCTTTCAAAATCTGTGGAACCCGTTGCCATGTACAGCGATATGCCTATGGGCGAGATGGCAAAAGATCCGGAATTTCCAAAAAAATGGATGTTCGGTATGGCAATGATGTTAAAAAAAGGACTGCATCTCAACCAGATCCATAACCTTGACCGTTCCTTTGAAGATATGATGCTTGGTCTGGAGAGCTGGATTCCAATGTATATGACCGGACAGATTTCTCCTTATTACCTGAAAGGATCGCCCGGAAATATATTTTCTCATTTTTTAAAAGTCTCCGGCACTGCTGCGCTCTCCGGCGAAGCAATCTGTGGCTATCACAGCGAAGGGCGCTATTACCTTACAAAAAACAAAGAAGAAGTTGCACATTACCGCAAACGCGCGGACAGACTTCTCTCCAAGGCATCTCCGCTTATGAAGATCTACCGTCTGGAACAGGCTCAGGACTTCCAGAATTTCCGTCTGCAGAACGCACATACGCACGGAGAGCGGCATTATATTCTCTCTTCTCTGTCACTTTACACAATGACAGATGGGCTTCTGGAACAGATTCTGGCTCACAACCAGTTAACACCGGACGAACAGGCTCAGATCATAGATTATGTACGATCTTCCAGAGATTTTTCAGAAGAGCTCCTGGCTCACAGCCCGGTTACAGAAGAAATACCACTCCTGACAGAAGAGGAATTTGCAAAATATCCGATGACTTTATCTCTTTCCGGTATGTTTCTGGAAAAAGATGTCTTTTATACATGGGAAGAATATCAGACTCATCTACATCTGCTGCAAGAATACCACGAAAAACATCCTCTGTACCACGTAAAGCCAAATTCCTCGCCTGCCTTCCGCAACATTCAGATCTGTATTCTTCGCGGGAAATATGTCATGGTATCTAAAGAGAAAGCTCCTGCGATCCATTTTCTCATCCAGCATCCGAAGATGGTAAACGCTTTTGAAAATATGATCATTCCTGTGACAGAAGAAGAGACAGCCCCTTACTGATTGTGATTCGATTTTTTAACAATTGCCAGTTACAACAGTTTTCCCCAGTCAAAAGGAAAATCCCTTCACTTACCCGCAGGTAAATAAAAGGATTTTCCACATTTTATTTCTTATTTATTTTGTAAGCCCCGATTTTGCTTTGCTCCATGCAGAATAAAGTTTCACAGATTTTCCGTTTACTTTTACCGTTTTATAAGTGCGGATTCTTACGTAATATTTCTTCTTTGCTTTTAACTTGGAAATCGCTTTGCTCACTGTTTTATTCTTCGTGATCGTCGCGGTCTTTGCACCCTTGAACTTAGACGATGTTCCGTACTGCAACTGATATCCGGTCGTCTGTGTCGCCTGTTTTTTCCACTTCACAGTCAGCTTCTTCTTACCTGCTGTCAGTTTGGAAATGCTTGTTGTCTTCGGAACGATCTTAAATGTCTTCTTCACTGTTCCGCTGTAATTATTCTTCAGTGTGATCGTAACGGTATAACTTCCGACATTCTTGCGTCCCTTCGCATAAGCTATGGAATAATCTGTTTTTGCAAGTGTCTTGCCTTTGCTGTTCTTTACTGTTACGAATGGTGTTTTCACTTTGCCGTTGTAGGTATAAGATGTTGCAGCGATCTTGATACCGGATGCTTTTGGAAGGACTTCAGAAGAAAATACATTTCCACAAACCGAACACTGCTTTTCAACTTTTCCGTCTTTGGAAGTCGTTGCCTTTGTTACTTTTTCCTTCGGTGCATCTATGGTGCAGTTATCTTCTTCTACCGCCGTACATCCTTCCGTAGTACAGTGACGTTTATGTTTACCCTCACCGATAAACTCCCAGTCACTCCATGCATGTTCATCACTCTTCGGTATTACGAGCTGTTCCTGTGTAACGCTCTCTTTTCCTTCTTTATCAAGGAAGAGCTTTTTGCAGCGATTACATTTCCAGTAGGTCTTTTCGCCATCTTTCTGGCAAGTTGCCGGAGTTCCTTCATGTTTTGTCATATCGTGTCCAAGTGCCGGTTTGATCTGTTCCTTCAGCGTTTCGTTACAGCCTGCGTCTGTACATTTATAAGACGTAACTCCATCTTCCGTACAGGTTGCCTCTTTCACGGTCTGCTGGAAATGGTGTGGCTTCTTTGCTACGGTAACCTGGAAGCTGCTGCTTATCTTTCCTACAGAAATCTTTACATTGTAGCTGCCAGACTTATTTGGATTATAATCTGTTTCTACTTCATAAGGCATATTATCTGTACTAAACAATTTTCCTGCTTCTGTAATTACTTCCAAGCCGTTTAGTTCGAGTTTTTCTCCATGATAATACGACTTCTTTACAGAATCCGTACGCAGCGTCATTGTTACAGGAGCCAGACGTACCGGATTACCTTTAACACTTGTATCATTCGTCAGATACTGTGATTTTGGTACAATTCCTACTTTATCACAGGTAAAATCATCTGTTTTATAAACAGACATACCGGAACCTCTATCCACATGTCCAACAATAACCGTATTTAACCCACTTGCATTACTACCATTATACTGAATGCAGCCGGATGATTTCAAATTGTAAGCATTTCCTACAAAAGTTCCATAATACCCATAAAATTTCATAACAGAATCATATTTATCTGAATCTGTTACCTGAAATCCCCAGCAAGTATTTATAGTTGAATCACTTACTGAGCCGACAAGCCCCCCTGCAGTACTATATGCATTTGTACACATAGCCCTCAGGCCACTCTTTTCTCTTCCTGAATAGGTAATACAGCTTTTATTTTTTACGTTTCCGGCAAGACAGCCAATACGATCATTTGCTCCGGCTATTCCGCTTGACACTTGTGAATCACGTACAATACAACCTTCCAATATACCGCCATCCAGTTCTCCTGCAACACCACCCACATAAATATGACCGCTGTCTTTTGATGCCGTTACATTACCTTCTATAACTTCACATCTGAAAATTCTTCCATTGTTTTTTACAGTACCAGCCAATGTTCCGGTACTACTATTTGAATAATTGGAGTTTTGAACAACCGTACAATTCTTTATTATCAGATCCATCACCAGACCACCGGATATTGTGTCAAACACTCCTGTTGAATTCGTTCTGGCCTCTTTGAGATTTATATTTGAAATGCTGTGTCCGTTTCCATAAAAGATGCCTTTAAAATCTGCGCTTACATACTCGAATTTTTTGTTTGAAAAGTCCAGATCTGCCAATAATGCCACATGTGACTCACTCATATTAAAACTATAATCTTTGGCAAATGCATTAAAGTCCTCTGTTGTTTTGATTGCAAACGGATACTCTTCTGTTCCATAACCACCTGATGGACCGCCTTCTTTTACTGTAAATGTATACGTGTGCAGTTTGATCTTCTGATCTGAAACAGTACAGTACATATCCACTTTAAGCTCTTTACCTTTTTCCAGATTCTTATCAAATGTAATCGTATTGCCTTCTACTTTAACAAAATCCTTATATTGTGCATCCTCTAATTCATAACTGTATTTACATACATTTCCGAATATCTTGCTGTACTTGCTTCCAAAATACGCATCCAGAATCTGTTCTGACTCCGGCAGAGAAGCGGAAGATCCCGGTTCCACATCCATCTGGCTGTCCTTCAACGTACGGTTCGTTGTACCACCATCTCCCTGATATAACACTTTCTGATTTTCCACCGAGCAGAAATGTTTATTCAGATCATAGAACATCTGCGCTGTCGTTGTTACATTCGTTTCCAGTACCGTCTTTAAATTATTCTTGATCTCGGACTTTGACAACAGGATATCCTGCCCTACCTGATAGCTGCCCAGATTATTTTGTCTGATATAAGTATTCTGATATAAGATCAGTGCCATATAATAGTAATTTGCCAGACAATAACTGTAATACGTCTGTGCTACAAACTGTTTGATCGCATCCGCAATCTGGCTGTCGCTGTAGCCTGCCAGCTTATAATATGCACATAAGATATCAATGACTGATCCCGGATTCGTCTTCTCATATTTTCCCTGGATATATTTTCCCATGTTGTTCATCAACGAATAATAATCACCGGTATATTCGATACCTTTCAGTTCATACACTCTGTCATACGCATTTTTTATAATTTCATCTTTCTTTTCTCCCTGTGATGGGTCTTCCGTATAAGCTGATTTCAGCGTAGTTTCACAGCGTGCGGTTGCTTCCAGAAACTTATTATAAAATTTAAAATAGTCATTCAGATAGTCCTCATAACTTCGTTTCTGATCTGTCTGATCAATCTTTTTACCAAGAGCTTCGATCTGACCTTTGATTTCCTCCGTATTCTTCTGCATATCGCTTTCCAGCTTATTCAGGGAAATGCTCTGCTTATCAAGAGAACTCTGGATACTGGCAAGTTCGGATTGTACCTCGCTCAAATCCACTTGATTTACAATAACCGTACTTCCCGGCGATTCATTATTGTTAAGTCCTAATATCTCTTTTCCGATATTTTTAAACGTACCGAAAAATGCTTTTCCTGCATCCCAGTCTTCTTTTTTCGCTGTCTCATATGCATTCATTCCACCGCGGACAACGCAGCCCATTCTCTCAACAACTCCTAAGATGTCAAATGCTTCCACCTGCTGCATCTGCGTCACCGGCGCTACGCCCGCCAGCATACACACGATCAGCAGCGTGCTTATAATCCTCTTCCACGCTCGTTTCCTCATAAACTACCTCCTTTTCGTACCAAATCTGATACTTATATAAAGGCAGAAAAAGGAAAATCCTTTCACTTATACGATCAATCATCATTGAAAATTTCTCAACTTATAACACTGCAATACAAAGATTTGTAACACAGAGATGCTGCAGATATATAATTTACAAGTTTTATATTATACGTTAAAATATAAACATGATTTTTAAGAAACGAGGGAAATAGAATGGCAACTACAGAAGAACATTGCACAGGCTGTGAGAACGCCTGTCCGATCAATGCATTAAGCTGTGCAAAGGGACGCGCTCTTCACGGAATTGCTGAGACAGCAACGAAAGAAACTCTTGTCCGGAAGCTGATCCGCTGCGGTGCACGCGCCGGACAGATTGCAGATGATCTCGACAGTTGGGGACTGGAAGAAGATATGGTAATCTATGGTTTGAACAGTGAACAACAGACACAATTATCCGATGCTCTGGATAAATTAGACGAATTATGGAAGAAGAATTTCGGGTAAATCAGAGAATAAAGAACTTTTCGTTTCCAAAGCAAGAGAAAAATGAAGAAAAAGAGAAAAGGCAAGGCACGATTCTTAAGAGTCATGCCTCGCCTTTTTATTTCTTTACCGGAAAGTACATACTTTCCTTAATTTCATTCAATCTCTATGCTCAAACCCTAAGCTGTCGCTTTCTTATCGTCCGGTTTTTCAAGCAATTTCTTCACTCCCTGAATAGCTACAAGCACACCAAGAATCAGCAGTAATACCGCAAAGATAAGCTGTAAAGTATTTCCAACATCCAGTCCGGTTGTCATGAATGCTTTGCCTAATTTAACGATTGTCATGCTAAGTGCTGTAAATGTAACTGCCATCATAAATACCATTGGTCCCCAGAGCATGAATCCCTGACGTTTTGTTTTCTTTAAGAATACAGCGCAGGCTACCAGTGCAAGTACAGATAATAACTGGTTTGCTGAACCAAACAGTGGCCAGATCTCTGCATATCCGACTTTTGTAAGCAGATAAGCAAGTACTAAAGTAATGATGGTTGCAAAATATTTATTTGTTACTACTTTTAAGAACGGACTCATGTTGTCCTGATCTACATCGTCATCAAGGAAGAATTCCTGGAAAGAAAGACGTCCTACTCTGGCTACAGAGTCAAGTGATGTCAGTGCAAATGCAGATACTGCAAGGTTGATAAGTGTAAATACAAGGCTATGTGGTAAACCAACCACTGACAGGAAGTTTGCGATTGCTCCTGCAAAAATCTGTGGCTGTGTTGTCAATCCCTGTGCTGCTGCTTCACCTTTTGCAAAAGAAGCAACTGCGATCAGTGCTATAACTGCAAGCATACTCTCCATTAACATTGCTCCGAAAGATACAGGAAGCATGTTTTTCTCATTCTTGATCTGTTTAGAAGCAGTACCGGAAGATACCAGTGAATGGAATCCGGAAACTGCACCACATGCGATTGTTACGAATAAGATTGGGAACATATACTGTCCGTCAACATTAAAGCTTGTAAATGCTTTCAGGTTGCAGGATGGATTTGATACAAATACACCAATAACTGCTCCAATGATCATGAAGATCAACAGATAACTGTTCAGATAATCTCGCGGCTGAAGCAATGCCCATACCGGTGCCACACTGGCAACCAGGATATATGCAAAAATGATGACATGCCATACTCCAAGGCTTAAGTATACCGGGAAATGAAGTCCAAGTGCTACTGCTAATACTAATAATACAATTGCTACTGCTGTGTTTACCCATTTGTTGAATTTTGTATATTTCAGGAACATTCCAAGTCCGACAGCTTCAATGATAAATAACATAGAAGTTGTTGCTACAGCTCCGTTTGCAACTACTTTTGTAATCTTTCCGGCTTCATCTGCATTGAATCCGTTAAATGTTCCGGCTACAACATCTGCAAATGCTGCAACAACCAGAATACAGAACAGCCAGCAGAATAACAGGAATAATTTCTTTCCTAATTTTCCAATATACTCTTCAATAACGTAACCGATTGTACGTCCTTTGTTCTTTACAGATGCATACATAGATGCAAAATCCTGAACAGCGCCGAAGAATACACCACCAACCAGGATCCAAAGCAGAACCGGAAGCCATCCGAAAATAGCTGCCTGGATTGGTCCGTTGATCGGACCTGCACCTGCGATTGATGCAAACTGGTGTCCAAATACTACGTTTGTGTCAGCAGGTACATAATCAATTCCGTCTTCCATCTCATATGCCGGA
>OLQK01001777.1_pt1 | contig 13150 bp, 11 predicted proteins | sample 1672501 | NCBI WGS metagenome assembly OLQK01 (sample SAMEA3136693, study PRJEB25190) | human gut metagenome | biome: human gut; feature: human-associated habitat; material: faeces | place: Austria | collected 2013 | reverse complement strand
AAAGAATATGTTGAAACTGATAATTTACAAAATTTTATTCTTTCTAGCTCACCGTTTTGTGTTTTTGATGCCGTAGAATTCTTTAATAGACATAGTGAAGGAAATGAATTTGAGCCAGGCATTAATGCACTTTTGAAATTGAATGAAATTCCTTTTTCTTTATATAATGGAAAAATAAGCAGGGTATTTGATACCCGAATAGGAAGTAATTCATTAATGAACATTGAAGAAGCAGGACTGAAAGAATTATTGCAAGAAGCTACCAAATATTATCATGAAAGTAACTTTCAAATTGCCGTGGAAAAACTTTGGGATGCATTTGAACGATTAAAATCATATTATTGTTCCTCCACAATGAATAAAAGAAATTCCGTAGAAAAACTCATAAGTGATATGAGTGATAATCAAAAAGTATTTAAAGACTTATTTGATAAAGAATTTCATGAGCTTACAGAAATAGGTAATAGTTTCAGTATTCGTCATCATGAAACAACTCAAACAAATGTCCTTGATAGACGGCATTACAAATATTTTTATAATAGATGTATGTCCCTAATAGAAACAGCCATTCAATATTTAGAAGGATTAAATATTGTATAGTGGGCATAAATATCGAAAGGATCCCCATGACCAACCGCCAATCCATCCACATCGCCCTTCTCCTCTGGGGCAGTATATTCTGCCTGCTTGCATTTTTCTGTATGCACCTGAGCAGGGAGATTGAACGTGAAAAGAAAAAATACATGCTTCTGATGCTTTTCTCCAGCGCCGTCCTTCTGGCAAGTGATGCTGTTGCCTGTGGATTCCGGGGAAGCCCTGGCCGCACAGCTTGGCATATGGTGCTGATCAGCAACTTCTTTGTGTTTCTCTTCAGCAACATTCTGTTGCTGATCTATCATGGCTATGTATGCTGCTGGATTTTTGAAAAGGATCCGGAAGAGAAGAGGAAGAACCGCAGGGTAAACACAGTTTATGCCATCTGCGCTGCAGCCATCCTGCTGGTATGCATATCGCAGATTACTCATCTATACTATTACATAGATACGCAGAATTATTACCATAGAAATCCCGGGTATTATATCTCCATTTTACTTCCTATGCTGGGGATGCTGCTGGATCTGTCCCTTCTGCTTCAGTTAAAGGGAAAACAGGATTATGGGCATCAGACAGTTGCTGTTATGCTTTCCTGTAACGGCATTGTTCTGAATTATGCTTTTGTAATGTACAATAAATCAGACTCTAAGATTGACCTTGTACAAAACATTGCAAGGGAACTGCTTGTTCCACCGGTAATGTCCTATTTTCTTTGTGACTGCTGGTATATTTCTGAAAAAATAATTAATACCTTTGCACGAAAGGGCTTTCATACCATCGGTGCTTTAAAAACAAACCGGATGCTGTATCCCTTTGGGATCCGGCAGAAACTCAGTAAGTTTGCTGCACTTTTATCAGTCACGTATGCCGATTTTCACCTTGTGACAGTGAAAAAACAGAAATACTATGTGTACCGATACGGAGGAAAACTCAATGGGATTGAAAACGCTGTGGTTCTTTTAAGCTATCCTGAAAAAGCATTTGGAAAGCCCAAAGCATTGAGAGCTTTTCTTAGTACGGATGTATCACTATCAACGGATGAAATCCTGTCTTATTACGTGTGCCGGTGGCCGATAGAAGTATTTTTCCGCCAGTGTAAGGATAAACTGGCATTGGACAGCTACCAGATCCGTTCTGCGCAGGAAATCCGAAGGTACTGGCTGATTATGTCATTGGCACATTATATGTGTGTTATAGGAAATGGGGAATCCAGTTCTTTTGAAAACGGTTATCGCCAAATCTGTGACGTTATTCAGCTAGAAAAATATCGGTATATATTCCAATGTGCAAAGGCAAGTAATGATTTTGATGCATTTATGAAATTGGCAATATTACTTTGTGCAATTTTTTAAATTTGCTCATTTATAGTTATTATTTCTAATAATCTCATCGATTACATGAGCTTGTTCTTCTGATAAATAAATTTTCCCCTTTTTAATAAAAATCAAGTCTTCATTACTGAAATTTTCTATTAATCTATTAATTGTTCTAACAGAGCACCCCGTCATATTGGCTAATTCAGCATGTGTGTATTTAATCTGAAATAAAGTACCCGGAATAGCATAATGGTTATATTGAAAATATAAAAAATGCAGTAATTTATCCCGATTACTCAAAAAATGTATTTTGCGTTCATTTTGACTTTGCAGGACAGTGTGCCTGATCAGCATTTGCGTGCGAAGAAAAAGAGCTGCTGCATCACCTCGTATCCATTCAATATAGTCTTTTGCTGGAAGCAGAATAAAACGAGAGGGCTCCATTGTGATGAGTGTAACCATTCTGGAAATGTCATGGGTAAATAATTCATAATCTCCGACAATGTTGATGGCAGCAATCTCCATAAAGTGATAGGGCTCATAAGATAACCGTTCTTCTATTGCCTGTAATTTTCCTTTTAATAAAACATAAACATAAGAGCAGGCATCGTTAGCTCGGATCAGTTTATGGTTTTTAGGATGGTTTTGTATTATAGCCGCTGACAATAAAGTCTGCGGGGCATTTCCAAGAAATTGTTTTACAAATGCCTGTTCGCTGGATGAAAGTGTTTGCAAATCTGTATTTTTCATACTGATGATCACTCCAAAATCTATTTGGCTAAAAGTGCCAAATGGCCTTTTTTAATTTTGATTTATATAATATTTTATAATCATATAAAAATCAAGAGCTAAAGGAGAATGAAATTATGCCAACACCACATAACCAGGCTGAGAAAAGCCAGATTGAAAAAAAAGTTTTAATGCCAGGAGATCCATTGCGTGCGAAATTTATTGCTGAAACTTTTCTGGAAAATCCAGAATTGGTAAATTCAGTCAGAAATATTTATGCATATACGGGAACTTATAAGGGGGAAAGAGTCACCGTTATGGCAAGTGGAATGGGAATGGGCTCAATGGGGATTTATTCCTATGAGTTATTTTCTATGTATGACGTGGATCAGATTATCCGCATTGGTTCTGCTGGAGCCTATGTTGCCAACCTTGCATTAAAAGATGTTGTACTTGCAGATAGCGTTTGGAGTGAGTCTACATTTGCGCGGACACAAAATGGATATGATAAGGACATCGTTTTACCGAATCAAGAGCTGAATAATAAAATTATGAAAGTGGCAGAAGAACTGAAGATTCCAGTAACACTTGCCAGAGTTCATTCAAGCGATGTGTTCTATTGTGAAAAGAATGTTGATGACTATAAAGAAATCAATAGAAAACACCAGTGCGCATGTGTCGATATGGAAAGTTTCGCATTGTTCCATAATGCGAATGTATTAGGAAAAAAGGCTGCTTGCCTTTTAACTATATCCGATTCATTCCCACTGGGTCAAAAAGCAACTGCAGAGGAACGTCAGACAGCATTTACAAATATGATGAAAATCGCATTGGAAGCTTGCCTGTAATGGGGGAGAAAGGAGCAAAATGAAAAAATATAAAAGGATTTTTACAATTGTAATAGACTCCTTTGGAATTGGAGCAATGCCGAATGCAGCTGAATATGATGATGAAGGCTGCGATACATGCGGACATATTGATGAAAATGTTTCCGAATTAAAAATTCCGAACCTTGCGAAAATGGGATTGGGAAGACTGCATAAACTCACGCATGTAAATTATACTGGTGATATCCAGGGATATCAGGCCAGACTGCTTGAAGCCAGTATTGGAAAAGATACCATGACCGGACACTGGGAAATGATGGGTCTTCATATTACGAAACCTTTTCAGACATTCACGGAAACTGGCTTTCCAAAGGAACTGATTGATGAATTGTCAAAAAGAACCGGAAGGGTCATTATTGGAAATAAGAGCGCAAGTGGAACAGAAATTCTTGATGAACTTGCGGAAGAGGAAATTGCAACAGGACATATGATCGTCTATACTTCAGCAGATTCCGTACTTCAAATCTGTGGAAATGAAGAGACATTCGGGCTGGAAGAATTATATCGCTGCTGTGAAATCGCACGTGAAATTACAATGAAAGATGAATGGAAAGTTGGACGCGTGATTGCCAGACCTTATGTTGGAAAGAAACGCGGAGAATTTAAAAGAACATCTAATCGGCATGATTATGCCTTAAAACCAAGTGGAAAAACAGCACTGGACGCATTAAAATCTGCAGATTACGATGTTATTAGTGTTGGAAAGATAAAAGACATTTTCGATGGAGAAGGAATAACGGAGAGCTATAAGTCTGTCAGCAGTGTACATGGCATGGAACAGACAATTTCTTTATTGGATAAGGACTTTACGGGTCTGGTATTTACGAACCTGGTCGATTTTGATGCACTGTGGGGCCATCGCCGCAATACGGAAGGTTATGCACAGGAATTAGAAAAATTTGACGTAAAGCTTGGAGAGTTTCTTTCAAAAATGAAAGACGATGATCTATTGATGGTAACAGCAGACCATGGAAATGACCCAACTTTTAAAGGAACCGACCATACAAAAGAAATGGTACCATTACTGATGTACTCTCCGTCGATGAAGTACGGTAAAAAGCTGGATGATCAGAACTCATTCGCTGTAGTTGGCTGTACAATTACAGACAATTTTGACGTAAAGATGCCGAAAAATACTATTGGAAATTCATTGCTGGCAGAACTGAAATAGAATGCTGCAAGAAGAACAGAATATCCTTGACGGGATTTGTGAATTATACTATAATTTTGCTAAATTAATTTAGCAGAGGAAAATTTCGTGAAGGTAAAGATTAAAGATATTGCAAAAGCAGCGGGGGTGTCGCCAACCGCAGTGTCACAGGTTTTGAATGACCGTCCCTGCCGCTTGGCAGAAGCAACAAAAGAAAAAATTTTACGTGTAGCCAGAGAAATGAAATTTCAGGATCAGGGATTGATTTCTGCAGACAGGTTTGGCAACATTAAGACGGTAGGGCTTATTCTTCCAGAGCCAATTCCATTCTTTTTAGATTTGGCATATAAGATTACTCAGGAATTATATAAAAAAGGATATACGGTTTTTCAATGTACAGTTGGAAATGATCTTGACTGCTGTTATAGAGCATTAGAAAGCCTGACTTGCAAAAATGTGGATGGGATTATCGTGATACCTCCTTGCACAGGCAAAAAAGATACAAAGCTGCCCAAAATGCTGAAGGCTTTGCAAAACAGTGGCGTTCCTATGATACTTGTAGACCGTGCAGTATATTCTGTGTTTTGTGATTTCGTAACGACAGACAATAAGCTAGGTGGAAAAATTGCGACAGAATCTTTGATACGTTGTGGGCATAGAAAGATTGGATGTATCATGGGAAAAAAGGATGCCTATACCGTTCGAAAAAGAATGGATGGATATAAGCAGGCTTTGGTGAGCTATGATATTTCATATGATGAGAAGCTGGTTTATTATGGTGAGTTTACGAAAAATACAGGTGCGATGGGAGCAGAAGACCTTATTTCTAAGGGGGTAACTGCAATTTTTGCAGGAAACGATGAGATTGCAGTTGGAATTTATGAATATGCCAAGAAAGAAAAGATTAAAATTCCAGAAGAATTGTCAGTTGTTGGATTTGATAATACTTCAATCTGTGATTTCCTTACTCCACCATTATCCAGTGTTGAACAAAATACGGAGCAGCTTGCCGAAAAGATTGTTGAAGTGATGCTGGCTGATCTGGAAAAAACAGAGGAAGAAGATGCCCCGAGTAATTATTATTATACACCTGTGCTAAAGGAGAGAGCATCTGTAGGAAAAATGATCCTATGAAAAATTAGGGGAGATATAGTTTGAATCTGGAAACGGTTTTTGAAAATACAGATTTTGTCCATACGAGTGGAACAAAAGAAGAACTGCAGGTTGCAGTTTATTTGAAAAAGCAATGTGAAAATATAGGTGCACAGGTAAAGATGGAAAATTTCCGGGTTCCTTTGAGTACGATAAAAAAAGCACATCTTTTTGCCGATGGTGTGGAGATACCCTGTAAAGCTTTCAAAGGCTGTGGCAGCGGAACTGTAGAAGGTGAATTATATTATATGCCGGGAACGGACCCTGTTTCAATCACAGGTGCTGCAGATAAAATCGTATTACTGGATACATCAAATATTTCGTTTTTTACTTACCAGGATTTAATGAAAGCCGGTGCGAAGGCAATTCTTTTCCGATATGGGGACGCACATTATCCGAACACAGACATTGATCAGAGAGAATTAAGAGAAGCTGTGGTAGGAAAGGAAAGAAAAGTTTTATGTGCAATGATTAATGTTAATGAAGCAGTAAAACTAGTAAAGAACGAAACAAAAAGAGTACGCCTGGAAGTAGAACAGAGTGAATATGAAGGAGAATCCCATAACGTTATTGCGGAACTTTCCGGAAAAAGGAAGGAATGGATTGTGCTAAGTGCACACTATGATTCTACATCCCTATCCCATGGCGCATACGATAATATGAGTGGCTGCGTTGGTCTGCTTGGTATTATGGAAAAAATGCGGGACAAGGAAAGAAATTTTGGCCTTCGTTTTCTCTTTTGTGGAAGCGAGGAGTGCGGTCTGCTGGGCTCAAAAGCATATGTGCAGGATCATGAAAAAGAACTGGAACAAATGGTTTTAAATATCAATCTGGATATGATCGGAAGTTATATGGGACAGTTTATTGCCTGTGTATCCGCTGAAGAAAAACTTGAACATTATATTGCATATATGGCAGCAGAAATGGGATTTCCGATTGCAGCAAGATCTGGAGTCTATTCTAGTGACTCTACGCCATTTGCAGATAAAGGAATACCTGCAGTATCTTTTGCACGTATTGCACACACGATTATTGTACCTATTCACAGCCGTTATGACTTAAAAGATGTTTTATCAATGAAACAGTTACAAAAAGATATCAATTTCTTATCCAACTTTACAGAACGCCTGGCGAAAGCTGCAGTTTGTCCTGTTGCCAGGCAAATTCCGGATAATATAAAAACAGAACTGGATGAATATCTGTTTAGAAAAAGGAAAAAATAATCCTGTTTTATATTTGGTAAATTTTTTATGGAAACATACATCGAAATTTCAGTGTATGTTTCTTTTTTTATATGAAAAAAGATAAATATAGCTAAAATAATGTGCAATACATATTGAAAAAGATAAAATATAATGATATAATTTAGCAAAATTTAGCAAAGGAGACGGAACAATGGAAACTAAGAAAATTATTTTAGACTGTGACCCGGGTATGGATGATTCTATGGCAATCGTTATGGCGGTTAAATCTCCAAAACTTGATGTAATGGCAGTAACAACTGTAAATGGTAATTATCCGGTAGATGTAACATGTGTAAATGCAAGAAAGGTATTGGAACTGCTGAACAGAACTGACATTCCGGTTGCACGCGGTATGGCAAATCCGATTATTCGTAAAAGCCCAAGCGATCCATTTACACATGGAAAAGATGGACAGGCAGAAGCTTTTCTTCCTGACCCGAAAATGCCGTTATCCAAATTAGATGCGGTTGATCTTATCATTGAAACGGTAAAAGCAAATCCAGGCGAAGTTACACTGGTTTCTACAGGCCCAATGAGTAATATCGCAATGGCAATGATCAAAGCTCCTGAAATAAAAGATATGATTCCGGAAATCATCGCAATTTCCGGTGCTTTTGGACTTAATGATTATGCCTTTTTAAATGCAACTGGTGATACTCCACAGAGTGAATGGAACGTATATGTCGATCCGGAAGCTGCAAAAATTGTATATGAATCTGGGGTCAAACTTGTATGTTTAGGACTTGATGTTGCCACTTATTTTGATGTGAACTTTAGTGATGCAGATATTGCACGTCTTGAGAAAAGTGATAAGCCTGAAGCAAAATTTTTGCTAAACGCCATTCATTTCGTGAATGGAAGAGGATTTGATGCATATTGTACGGTTATCGACTGTATGGCAGTAGCCTATGCAATTGACAATACCCTTGTTGAAACGATGGATGCACATGTTGGCGTGGAAACAAAAGATGGTCTGACACTGGGTATGACGGTTATTGACAGAAGACATCATTTTGTATGGGAGCAGCTTCCTTTTATCAAGGTAGGACGTAAAGCAGACTGTGGCAGATTCCTTGGATTATTAATGGATCTGGTATTGGCTTAAAGAGAAAGATGAGGGCTTAGTAAAATGTATCGATATCAGCATGAGTTATTAAAAAATGAGGCCATTTATATTGCGGGACCGGAATGTTTTTATACATATGGTTATGATCAGCTTGCTGCAATGAAAGCAAAAGCGGAATCTTTAGGATTTTCCGTGACATTACCCAATAATGATCCGTTGGATATGGAAAACGAAGATCTTCAAAAACGTGCAGACAGTATTTTTGCTAATTTGAAAAAGGTAATGCTGGATACAACTGCAATCGTTGCTGATCTGGAAGCATATCGTGGTGCAGAACCGGATAGCGGTACTATTTACGAAATTGGAATGGCTTATGCAAAAGGCGCCAGATGCTATGGCTACACAAGAGATAAAAGAAGCTTTGCAACCAAAAATATCAGAGCGGGATTAAAGGATGGGAAAGCTCTGGACGAATTAGGAAACTGCGAAAAGTATAATAAACTTCCCTTTTCACCTTGCATTATTGGTTCGACAAAAATTATTGAAGGCAGTTTTGAAGACTGTCTGAAAACTATGATCGTGGATAAAGAAGAGGAACTAAAATATTATACCCAGAGAAACCATTTTGTTGATTATACAACCGCAAGAACCGTTATGCCGAAGGATAAACCAATTGTTTATTTATCTGGAATCGAGCGTTACCAGGAAAATGCTCATGAAGTATTTTCTAAGATGAAGGAAATATGCGAAAAATATGGATTTATTGTCTATACACCAGTAGACTGGGCTCCTGGTGTGAAAAAACTGAAAACTGATAACCTATATAAATGGGCAGCAAATCTGTTTGATAATTATCAGCAGCATGTGAGAAACTGTGACGTGATTATAGCCAATTTGAATGATTATCGTGGCTATGAGGTAAATAATGAAGTTGGCTTTGAATGCGGAATGGCCTTCCAACTGGGGAAAAAACTCTATGGTTATATGGATAATGCAGCACCGTTAATAGAGAAAATTCCGCATTTAGGAGAAGAAAAGGAATTTCGTGACCATACGGGAAGCAATGTCGAGAACTTTAATTATCCGGCGAATCTAATGTTCGGTTCTTCCATGAAAATATTTGAAGGAAAATTTGAGGAGATTATTTCAAAGGTTGCAGAAGATTTAAAAAAGGGTGAGAAATAGTGACTGGATTTTTAAATGAGAGAGACCTCATAAAACAAATACATACCGCAACTAGCAAAGAAAAAGCTGAATTGGTTTTAAAAAATGCCAATATTATTAATGTGTTTACTAATACGGTCGTGACAGCGGATGTCGCAATTGACAATGGATATATTGTTGGAGTTGGAAAATATAGCGGTATTGAAGAAAAAGATCTATCGGGAAAGTTTTTATGTCCTGGTTTTATAGATGGACATATTCATCTTGAGAGTTCTATGGTATCTCCAGAAGAATTTCAGGCGGCTGTTATGCCGCATGGAACGACGGCTGTTGTCACAGATCCGCATGAGATTGCGAACGTAGCAGGACACGAAGGCCTTAAGTATATGCTGGATGCAACCGAAAATCTGAAACTGGATGTTTTCTTTATGGTTCCCTCCTGTGTACCGGCTACTTATCTGGATGAATCAGGTGCTGTCCTTAACGCAGCAGATATAGAACCCTATTTTGAAAATGAAAGAGTTCTGGGACTGGCAGAGCTTATGAATGCATATGGGGTTGTTAATTGCGATAGAAACGTAATTAGAAAAATTGCAGTGTCAAAGAAGCACAATAAAATCATTGATGGACATGCTCCGGCCTTAAAAGGAAAAGAGTTAAATGGATACGCCGGAGTAGGAATCCGTTCCGATCATGAATGTGTAGATATTGAAGAAGCCATTGAAAAAATGCAGCAGGGGCAGTGGATCATGATTCGGGAAGGCACTGCTGCAAAAAATCTGGAAGCGCTTGTAAATTTATGCTCTCCACAGTATTATCAGCGCTGTATGTTTGTCACTGACGATAAACATCCTGGTGACCTGGTGAAAAAGGGACATATGGATTATATTATCAGAAAAGCGGTTGCACTTGGTGCAGATCCGATTATTGCAATTAAAATGGCAAGCTGGAATGCGGCCCAGTATTTTGGACTTAAAGATAGAGGCGCCGTAGCGCCGGGGTATCGTGCAGATTTGGTAGTGCTTGACAACCTTTTGGATTTTAATGTACAAGAAGTCTGGAAAGATGGAAAACACTGGAATATAGATTCCTCTGAAAAAAATTTTTCAGAAGAGAAATATAATGCAGTGTTCCATTCCTTCCATATGCAGGAACTATGCGAGAAAGATCTTAAGGTGAAAAGCACTGGTGCATATCAGAGGGTTATTGAATTAGTGCCTGGAGAATTATTAACCAGAGAACTGATTGTACCAAAAAAACGCGAAGAAAACCTTCCAGAAGGCGTTAGTTTAAAAGAAGATATTCTAAAAGGTGTGGTATGTGAAAGACACTATGGTTCCGGGCATATTGGAATTGGCTTTATCAAAGGCTATGGATTAAAAAAAGGTGCAGTTGCATCTAGTGTTGCACATGACTCCCATAACCTGATCGTAATCGGTACAAATGACAGAGATATTACGCTTGCGGCAAATTGTGTGCAAGCAAACCAGGGCGGCCTCGCAGTAGTTGCTGAAGGTGAAATTTTAGGAGAACTTCCGCTTCCAATTGCCGGTTTGATGAGTGATATGGGAATCAATGAAACAGAAAACAGACTGGAAGAGCTGAAGAAAAAAATCGTAGAACTTGGTATTTCGGAAAACATTGACCCCTTTATGACATTGGCTTTTACAAGTCTTCCTGTAATTCCGGAATTAAGGTTAAACACTTATGGGCTGATTGATGTGAACCAGCAAAAAGTTGTTGATGTATTTTTTGATGAAAAATAAAATGACGTTATAGATATGACTGCGACGTGATATATAAAAAAGGAATTGTAGATTTTATACAGTTCCTTTTTTATATACAAAAAAAATGTGTATATGTAACATTTTTTAATTATTTGGTCACGCGATAATGCAGTTTAGTACAAACACTTAACCAGATTGTACTTGAATATTCAATTGGGGTTTCATCCGCTAATAAGTATTGGGAATTGATAAGCAGTCCCGGGGCGTCATAGATAGAATTTAACAAACTGGCTTCATTAACGCTTAATTTCATGGATTCGATGCTGTTATCAATATATTCAATGTCATAGTGATATGTATAGAACAGCGTTTTGGAAATACTGTTTTCTACCAGTGAATCCGCGGTGATTTCCGGTACTTTTTCTTTCGGAAACCAGATATTGCTTAACCCTACCGGACGTTCCCGGAAATAATGTAAACGGAGAAAGTGAATCAGAATCGTATTATCCTGAACCCCGAGCATATGGCGGACTTCAGAAGTTGGCGGTAGTATTTCTTCCTCCAGAATGATCCGGCTGGTAATTGGATTTTCCCCCGTATGAGCAAGATCCAGAGAGGGAAAGGAAAGATCCTGAATAAGACAGCGCGGATTGCTTTTTACATATGCTCCTTTTCCCTGAAACTTTTCAATAAGACCGTCGCGTTCAAGCTGCGCCATGGCCTGGCGAATGGTTACTCTGCTGACTCCATAATTTTGTGCCAGTTCCTGCTCAGAAGGCAATTTATCATTTATTTTCCATTCCCTTTGTGCAATTCGTTTTGAGATATCATTGGCTATTTGCTGGTAAGCCGGGATAGGAGATGAACGGTCTATTAGTTTGTTTGTTAAAACTGTCTGAGTCATTATCGATCCTCACTTTGTAAATTGTTGTTATGTATAGTATATACAATATATATTGTAATATTACTATTTAATCTTTATCTTATTTACTAATATTATATTATTTAATATTACTTGTCAACTTTAACTAATAAACAAATACTTTGAGCTGCTATTCCTTCTTTCGCTCCAGTAAATCCAAGCCCTTCTTCTGTTGTTGCTTTTACATTTATATTCTCTATCGAAGTATTTAATGCTTTAGCAATATTTTCTCTCATATTTTGTATATGAGGAGCCATTTTAGGACTTTGAGCTATTATAGTACAATCTATATTACCTATACCATATCCTTTTTCATTGATTAAATTATATACAAACTCTAATAATTTCATACTATCTGCACCTTTATACTTCTCGTCTGTATCAGGGAAATGCTTACCTATATCACCTAAAGCTAATGCACCTAATATAGAATCCATTACAGCATGTATCAATACATCTGCATCAGAGTGGCCTAATAATCCTTTTTCATGTGGAACATTTACTCCACCTATTATTAACTTTCTTCCTTCTACTAATTTATGTACATCATAACCTAATCCTACTCTCATGTTTGTCCTCCTACTAATCTTGAACTCTTAATATTTGACTTCCAATATTTAAATCTTCTTGCGTTGTTATTTTTATATTATTGTATGATCCTTCTAACATTTTAACCTTATATCCGATTCGCTCTACTAGCATTGCATCATCAGTTCCATAAAATTTATTTTTAAATGCATCTTTATAAGCATCTATAAGTATATTATAATCAAATGTTTGCGGAGTCTGAACTGCCCATAATACACTTCTATTTGGCGTATCTACTATATTTTTATCGTTATCTATAACCTTTATAGTATCTTTAACTGGTACTCCTACAACTATAGCCTTATGCTCTTTTGCTTCCTCAATACTTTTATCTATAATTTTATCAGATACAAAAGGTCTCGCCCCATCATGAATTAATACGACATCACATTTTTCATCTAATAACTTTAATCCATTATATACAGAGTCTTGTCTCTCTTTTCCACCATAAGCTATTTTTACATTTTTAAAATTATACTTATCTAGTATCTCTTTTTTAAAAAACTCAGATTCATCTTCTTTTACAACAACCACTATATCTTCTATGTTTGAATTATTATAAAATTTTTCAATTGTATAAGCTATAATTTCTTTTCCTTCAAGCTTTATAA
>OLQK01001760.1_pt1 | contig 13222 bp, 9 predicted proteins | sample 1672501 | NCBI WGS metagenome assembly OLQK01 (sample SAMEA3136693, study PRJEB25190) | human gut metagenome | biome: human gut; feature: human-associated habitat; material: faeces | place: Austria | collected 2013 | reverse complement strand
TGGAAAAATCTGCTGAGCAGGCGAAAAATGCCAATGAGGCAAAAACAAGATTTTTATTTAACATGAGTCATGATATCCGGACTCCGATGAATGCAATTGTAGGTTTTTCCGGTTTGTTGGAGAAGAATCTGCAAAATGAAAGAAAGGCAAAAGAATATCTGGAAAAGATACAGTCTTCCAGTAATCTTTTGCTGAGAATCATCAATCAGGTTCTGGAGATGGCCCGGATTGAAAGTGGTACTGCGGTATTGCAGTTAAAAGCTGAAGATATGGATGCATTATTTCACAGAGTAAATACAGTGTTTGAAGAGGATGTCAGAAAGAAGAACCTGCAGTATCATGCTGTTTTAGATGTAAGACATCATTATGTTGTCTGTGATCAGACAAAGTTACAGGAGATCATGCTGAATATTATCAGCAATGCTATAAAGTATACCCCGGAGGGACATTCAATCTATGTAGAAGTACATGAGGCGGTATCAGAGAATCCTTCAAAGATACGCTATATTTTTTCATGCGAAGATACGGGCATTGGTATGAGTGAAGAATATCTTCCACATATCTATGAAGAATTTTCCAGAGAACATAGTACCACAGAAAACAAAGTGCCGGGAACCGGGTTGGGACTTCCTATTATCAAATCTATGATAGAGCTGATGGGTGGAAGTATTCAGGTAGAAAGCAGACAGGGTATTGGAACAAAATTTACGATAGATCTTTCTTTTGACATAGCATTGAAAGAAGAGGTATATGGAAGTGAGGATACCATAGAGTCATCTGCAATTCATACAATAAAAGGGAAAAGAATTCTTCTTGTAGAAGATAATGAGCTGAATGCGGAAATAGCAAAGACAGTTCTCGAAGATGTCGGAGCGTTGGTTACCAGAGTGGAGGATGGACAGCAGGCAGTGGAATTATTTAAAGAGAAACCGGCAGGAACATTTGATGCAATTCTGATGGATCTGATGATGCCTGTTATGGATGGATATACAGCTACGAAGAAGATCAGGTCATTAGAACATTCAGATGCAAAAACAATACCAATTATAGCTATGACAGCGAATGCATTTCAGGAAGATGCTGAAAAGTGCATTGCCGTAGGGATGAATGCTCATCTGGCGAAGCCTTTAGATATTGAAAAAGTGATGATAACAATCTGTCATTTAGTAAAAAAGAAAAATGAATGAAATATATTTTTGATATCAAAAATGGTATATCCTCAATCAAGTGATGAAAAGTAAAAGATTTTGTATACTGTGTGTTTGGGTGGAAGAGCATATGGAATAATGAGCCGTATGCTCTATTTTTTGCTTATTTTTAGGGAAAAGTGATTAGGTATGTTAGGGATTGAGCGTAAATTGACTTTATTCGCACTTGGGATTATAATTTAAAATAGAAACTATGATTGATTTTAACTCATTATAATTATGGGAGATGAAGGCATGGAATATCTTTCAATCAGTCAAACAGCTGAAAAATGGGGATTGTCGAAACGACGGGTGCAGGTACTTTGCTCTGAAAATAGAATTCCTGGAGTAATGCGTGTCGGCAGTTATTGGGCAATTCCGGCAGATGCCGAAAAGCCAAAGGATGCAAGAATCCGTAGTGGAAAATATGTAAAGAACATAAAAAATAAATAAAAGCTACAGTGATTAAAAGTGGGAATAGTAGTATACTTATCAACTTCCGATAATATTTGTTATCAGGAACTATCTACAGAAGAGGGAGGCTGTATTCATGACGATAATATCTAAAAAGCAGATGTCCGAAGAAGATATAAAGCTTCAATATATTACACCAGCGATTACGGCAAAATGGGATATCAAGAAAATAACGATGGAAACCAATATAACAGATGGAAAAATCAATCTGAAGGGGAATTTTGTTACCAGAGAAAAGCCGAAACGTGCAGATTATGTTCTATATTTGAATTCTAACAATCCGATTGCGATTATAGAAGCAAAAGACAATAAACATAGTATCTCCCATGGTTTACAGCAGGCGATGGTCTATGCCAGTATGTTGGATATTCCGTTTGCGTATAGTTCAAATGGAGATGGATTTTTTGAACATGATTTCCTGACTGGGAAAGAGCGTGAATTAGGTCTTGATGAATTTCCAACAGAAGAAGAGCTATATTGCAGATACAAAAAGGGAGCAAATAACGGAGAAGGTCTGTCAGAAAATCAGGAAAAAATGATTCAACAGCCATATTATAGTAGTCAGAAGACATATCCACCTCGTTATTATCAGAGTATTGCAATTAATCGAACAGTAGATGCAATTTCCAGGGGTAAGGATCGCCTGCTTTTAGTTATGGCAACCGGAACTGGAAAAACATATACAGCGTTTCAGATAGTATACAGGTTGTTAAAAAGTGGTATGAAAAGCAAAATACTCTATCTTGCTGATCGTAACAATCTTGTAGATCAGTCTATTCAGCAGGATTTTTCACCATTAGAAAAAGTAATACATAAAGTTAATTTTTCAAAGGATGACCCAAGTACTATTACGTCATATCAAGTTTATTTTTCATTGTATCAACAGTTGGCAGGTGGGAATGATGACCAGGAAGAGGATATTAATAATACAATTCTTAAACTGAAACAGTTATTTAGACCTGATTTTTTTGATCTAATTATTGTAGACGAGTGTCATAGAGGTTCAGCCAAAAAAGAAAGCAACTGGAGAAAAGTATTGGAATATTTTGCATCGGCAACACAGATCGGTATGACTGCTACACCAAAAGAAACAAAATACATATCCAACATTGATTATTTTGGTGAACCAATTTACACATACAGCCTAAAAGAAGGTATAGAGGATGGATTCCTTGCTCCGTTTAAGGTAATCAATGTTATGACAGATATTGGAGAAGGGTGGAGACCTCGTAAAGGACAATGTGATATTTACGGAAATGAAATTGAAGATCGAATTTATACCAATAGTGATTATGATTACAATATTATTATAGAAGACCGTATTCAACAGGTTGCTGCAGAAATTACAAACTATTTAAAAAGCACAGATCGTATGGCAAAAACAATTGTGTTTTGTGCAACAGAAGATGCTGCAGAAAGAATGAGGGTAGCATTAGTAAATCAGAATTCGGATATGGTACAAAAAAATCCTGATTATGCAGTTCGGATTACCGGTAGTGATACGTATGGAAAAAGCAAGTTAGACTATTTTATATCTGTCAGAGAAAAATACCCGGTAATTGCCACGACTTCAAAATTATTATCCACAGGATCAGATTGTAAAATGACAAAATTGATTGTGCTGGATGAAATGATTGGTTCCATGACAGAGTTTAAGCAAATTATTGGTCGAGGAACACGTTTACGGGAAAAAGAAGGAAAAACACATTTTGTTGTTATGGATTTTCGAAATGTCAGTAGATTATTTGCCGATCCAGATTGGGATGGTCCAATTGAGATGGACGAAGATTTTAATCCTAAGTCCGGGGCGGGAAAAAATACGAAACCACCTGTAGGACCAGACCCTGATCCTGTAGATCCAAAGCAGCCGAAGCCAATTGTGAATCGGGATGGATGTCCGGTAAAAATTGTCTATAAGACTGTATCTGTTTATGATGCAAATGGGAAATTGCTTCGTCAAGAAAGTATTATCGACTACACGAAGGAGAATATTCTGGGCGCATATGCTTCTTTGGATAATTTTATCCGAAAATGGTCTGCAGAAGAAAAGAAAGAAAAAATTAGGGGACTTTTGCGTGAACAGGGGATTGATCTTGAAACATTGAAGGAAGATCAAGGAATGTCAGATGTTGATGATTTTGATTTTATATGCCATGTTGCATTTGATAAGAAACCATTGACACGCAAAGAACGCGCTGAAAATGTTAAGAAAAGAGATTTTCTGAATAAATATAGTGGTGCTGCCAGAGAAGTGTTGGAGGCGTTATTGGACAAATATATGAATACGGGAATATATGAAATAGAAAAGACAGAAATATTGAAACTGGATCCTTTTATGAGAATGGGAAAGCCACAGAAGATAGCTTCTTATTTTGGTGGTAAGGATGGATATTTGAAAGCAGTAAAAGAACTGGAAAATGCAATTTATGATGGAGGAGCAGCATAAGAATGGGGAATATATCAAATTTCGTAAAAAGAATAAGAGATATCATGCGTAATGACGCGGGTATCAATGGCGATGCACAGCGTATTGAGCAGATAGCATGGATGCTCTTTTTGAAAGTATATGATGCAAAAGAACAGGATTGGGAATGGGATGAAGAAGACTATCAGTCCATTATTCCAGAAAAATGTCGTTGGAGGAACTGGGGACATGATGAAGATGGAAAAGGAATAACAGGAGATATTCTCTTGGATTTTGTAAATAATACATTGTTTCCAACGTTGAAAAATCTTCCGGTCAATGCAGATACTCCAATAAAAAAGGCTATTGTCCAGACAACATTTGCTGATGCGAATAACTATATGAAAGATGGTGTTCTTCTCCGTCAGGTTATTGGTGTAATTGATGAGTTGGATTTGACAGATTATGAAGAAAGTCATGCTTTTGGAGAAATTTATGAAACAATCTTGAAAGAATTACAGAGTGCAGGCTCTTCTGGAGAATTTTACACACCTCGTGCAGTGACAGATTTTATGGCACAGATGATAAAACCACAGATAGGCGAAAAAATGGCAGATTTTGCTTGTGGTACAGGTGGATTTATCACAAGCTGGTTAAAAGAGCTAAAGAAAAAGGTTAAGACAACCGATGACGAAGAAATGTACGCAAACTCTATATATGGAATTGAAAAGAAGCAATTTCCGTATATGCTTTGTATCACAAATATGTTATTACACGATTTAGATGTTCCGCAGGTTTTTCATGACAACACATTGTTGAGAGATGTTCTTGATTACACAGAGGATGATCAGGTGGATGTTATTCTTATGAATCCTCCCTATGGAGGCTCAGAGAAAACAGAAGTCAAAAATCATTTTCCATCCGATCTTGCAAGCAGTGAGACGGCAGATCTTTTTATGTCAGTTATCATGTATCGTTTGAAAGAAAATGGTAGAGCAGCGGTAATCCTGCCAGATGGATTTTTATTTGGAACCGACAATGCAAAAGTAGCCATTAAAACAAAACTGTTTTCTGAGTTTAATGTACACACGATTGTCCGTATGCCTGGAAGTGTTTTTTCTCCGTATACATCAATCACAACCAATATTTTGTTCTTTGATAGAAATGGTACTACAAAAGAAACTTGGTTTTACCGCCTGGATATGCCAGAAGGATACAAGCATTTCAGTAAGACAAAACCTATGAAACTAGAGCATTTTGCACCAGCAGTTGAGTGGTGGGAAAATCGCCAGGAAATACAGGAAGAGGGATTTGATAAGGCAAAGAAATACAGCATTGATGAGATCAAAGAGAAGAACTATAACATAGACCTTTGCGGATATCCTCATGAGGAAGAAGAAATTTTACCACCAAAGGAATTAATTCAGCAGTATCAGGAAAAAAGAGCCAGTTTAAATGCTGATATTGATAGAATTCTGGCGCAGATAACAGATATTTTGGGAATAAATCTGGAGGAGAACTAATGACTGGACAACAATTAAAAAATTCTATATTACAAATGGCTGTACAGGGTAAACTTGTCCCTCAGGATCCAAATGATGAGCCAGCATCTGTTCTCTTAGAACGTATTAGAACCGAGAAAGAACAGTTGATAAAAGAAGGAAAAATCAAGAAAGAAAAGAGGCCTTCTATAATCTTCCGGGGAGCCGATAATTTGCCTTATGAGAAGGTGGGAAAGAACGAGCCGCTTTGCATTGCAGATGAAGTACCGTTTGAGATTCCGGAGAGCTGGGAGTGGGCAAGGCTTGGAATGATTTCAACCTATTCATACACAAAAAAGAAAATCAATGCACAAAACGCTGATCCTAAAATGTGGGGACTTGATCTGGAAGACATAGAAAAAGGAGGAAAACTTTTAGAACAAAAGACTGTTGGCGAACGTAAAGCGATTGGTGACAAAACCATTTTCGACAGTGGTGATATTCTTTACAGCAAGCTTCGTCCGTACTTATTGAAAATACTAGTTGCTCCAGATTGTGGAATCTGTACACCTGAAATTGTTCCATTTAAAGTATTTGGAAACATTGTTCCCGATTATATTGTTGCTTTTTTAAAATGTCCGTATGTAGATGCTGTAATAAATTCTGTTACCTATGGTGTGAAAATGCCAAGAGTTGGAACAAAAACAATGACTGAATTGTTGGTACCGATTCCTCCACTTTCTGAGCAAAAGAGGATTGTCGAAAAATTAAACGAGGTAACACCGATTACAGACATCTATGCCGAAGCGTATATTCGAGCAACAAAATTGAATCAAGAATTTCCAGAACTTCTGAAGAAATCCATTTTACAAGAAGCCGTCCAAGGCAAGCTTGTTCCCCAAGACCTTGCCGATGAACCTGCTTCCGTCCTTTTGGAACGTATTCGTGCAGAAAAGCAAAAGTTAATAGCTGAGGGTAAAATTAAGAAAGATAAGCACGAATCCGTCATTTTCAGAAGGGATAATTCTCATTATGAGAAGTTAGACGGAATTGAGCGTTGTATTGATGATGAAATACCGTTTGAAATTCCAGAGAGCTGGGAATGGTGTAGATTAAAACTTGTAGGGATCACGCAGACTGGAAATACACCATCAAAAACACATCCAGAATATATTGGTGATGAAATTCCGTTTATTACTCCAGGAGATATTCAAAATGGAACTGTTTTCTATGATAATCAGTCCTTGTCTATTGAAGGAAAAATGGTTGCTCGTGTATGTCCTAAAGAATCAATACTCCAAGTTTGTATAGGAGGTTCTATTGGTAAAGCAGCAATAGCAAACAAAAAAGTTTGCTTTAACCAACAGATAAATTCGATTTCACCAATAATTATTTGCAGTGAATATATTTATGCGATTATGCAATCACCGTATTTTCTTAAAAATATTAAAAAACAAGCAGGAGGGACAGCAACTCCTATTATAAATCGAGGTAGTTGGGGTTCTTTACTTATTCCTATTGCACCTATTTCGGAACAAAAGCGTATCATTGAAAAGCAGAGAGAATTGTTCGATAAAATCTCTTTAATTTAATGATTAATTGTATAATATCTGGCGAAGGGAGGTCTTTCGCTATGATAGAAAACGAAAAATTTGAAAGACATTTGAGAGAAAGCAATCTCTCAGAAAACACTATCTCATCGTATATGTTTGCTATTAAGCAATACGGACAACAATATGATGATGTCACACAGAGAAAGCTGCGAGAATATAAGGTATGGCTTATTGAAAATTATAAGCCCAAGACCGTAAATCTCAGACTGCGAGCACTGAACTGCTACCTGGAGTGTATCGGAAAAGAAAAATTGAAATTGCCATTTGTTAGGGTGCAACAGAAAAGCTATCTGGAAAACGTGATTAGTGAAGCGGACTATGAATACTTTAAATCCTGTCTAAAAAAGGATGAGGAAATGTTTTGGTATTTCGTAATCCGTTTTCTTGCCGCTACGGGAGCCAGAGTCAGTGAATTGATACAGATTAAGGCTGAACATGTTAAATTGGGGCATCTTGACTTATACTCCAAAGGCGGCAAACTGCGTAGAATTTATATTCCCAAAGAATTGCAAAACGAAGCTCTTTCGTGGTTGGCTGAAAAGCAACAAGAAAGCGGCTTCATTTTTTTGAACAAGTATGGCGAGCGTATTACTACTCGTGGCATTTCGGGACAGCTGAAAAAATTAGCGGCAAGATACAATATTAATCCGGCGGTGGTATATCCCCATTCATTCCGACACAGATTTGCAAAAAGTTTCTTGGAACGCTGCAATGATATAGCGTTTCTTGCCGATCTTATGGGGCATGAAAGTATTGAAACTACCCGTATTTATCTCCGAAAAACATCCACTGAACAACGTGAAATTGTAGATACAATCATAAATTGGTAATGGGAAAGGCATACATATCGGAGGCCTTGACATGTATGCCTTGTCTTTTTTATATATTTTCAATAATTGCTAATAAACGGATAGATTCATTTAGAATTCGTATTTGCTCATCCAGTGGAGGTATAGGCACAAGATATTTTCCTACATCTTTAGCTGCAAGATTTGGCTGAGCAGATCCATTACTGTATTTATGAAGTTCAATATAGGCAATCGGCGAACGCAAGTACCAATAAATATAATTGCGTAAGCTGACATCGAATGGACGAATAATCATTAGAGATGATGCAATAGCACCTTTAGAGAACGGCTCTATTCTTGCCACTTTTCCAAATGTTGCACCCCTTAAACAGTAAACTAAATCACCTTTTTGTATATGACCATTAGACAATGAATTATATTTTTCTTCGGTGATATAATTCATCGTATTGACATTTAAAAAACCGTCTGAAGTAATGTGACCGGTATTTATCCATGCAACACCATTTGAAACATATTCGTTTCTATTAGGATAATTTTTGCTACGGTCACCATTTTGAAATGATGCAATATTATAAAAACGTACCCACTCCCAAGAATCTGGTATTTCAAACGGTATTTCATCATCAATACAACGCTCAATTCCGTCTAACTTCTCATAATGAGAACTTTACAAAGTGCTGAGTTTAGGCAGTATTTGCTTTATAGTAGTAACGATTCTATGTTGTTCTTCAATAGGTGGAACAGGAATCCAATAATTACGCAAATAACCTAATGAAACAAATGACTGTACACCGCCAGAAGAAAATTTCTTCATAGTATCTTGCGATAAATAAAGGAACCAGTATACATATTCCATATCTAATCCATTGTTTATTTTTTTGAATAGCGCCATATTTTTAATACTGAATGCAGCATTTCCATTGTAAAGCACAGGATTGCCAATGCTTCCAATCATGGCATACATTATATCTTCGCTATCAACCTTTGAACGCTGAGAAATTGCAAGATGATCTTCTTTGCTTATAAATTTTGCCGTTGAAAAGTCAATTTTCCCATTGCATAGATTTTTGCTTGTTACAAGAGGAATGCCTTCAGTAACATACTTGGGTGTATCGTGTGTTCCATCTCGAACATCCAGACAACTTCCCATTCTTGCCCAACACCACGTTTTGGGTATTTCATAAGGAAGTTCATCATCAATGCAGACTTCCTCAGAATCACGCTTTTCATAATGAGAATTATCCCTTCTGAAAATGACGGATTCGTGCTTATCTTTTTTGATTTTTCCTTCTGCAACTAACTTTTGCTTCTCAGCTCGAATGCGTTCCAAAAGAACGGAGGCTGGTTCATCGTTAGGATCTTGTGGTACAAGTTTCCCCTGAACCGCATATTGAAGAATAGATTTTTTTAACTGTTCAGGGAAATCTTGATTATATTTTTGTAACAAAATTTCTTTTTCCCCATATAGCTTTGATAAATTTAGTGCTTCAATCAATTTAGTAATAATACGAGTTTGTTCGTTAACAGGAGGCATAGGAATAAATAGTTCAGAAATCACCGCCGGCTTAAGTTCTGTTTGATTTGTTGAACCAGAACAACTTTTTTCTAAATATGGCTGGTAATAATTCAAAACATAAAAAATATAATCTGCTGATAAAAATTCCGATGCTCTAATAACAGTAACGTGAGAATCCGGCACAATAGTATTTTCATTGATACGATCAGAATCATGAAACATTCCTATACGACCAAGTGTCCCATTTCCGGTAGAATTGATAACAATATCGCTGTCTCGCATACATTCCTCTTCTGGATATTTAGAAAATACCGTATCATCCAAATATTTTGCAAGTGTCATATCAATACCGCCTGCTTTGACATTACACTTTTGTGCAAACACCTGAATATTGCTGGAAACAGTATATTTAGGCGATTTTCCACGCTTAATTTCTTTTTTTACAAGGTTCTTTAATCTTACCCATTCCCAAGAATCTGGAATTTCAAATGGCACATCATCTGCAATACATACCGGCTCGTTCTTTCCAATCTTCTCATAAGGCAAATTATTGATACTTAATAAAGCAATATATGTTATACTGAGAATAGTTGTAATTCATTATAAGTACCAGATAAACAGTTAAGTTGGGAGAGTAACAATATGCAGTTGGGATGGATAGATTTTTCAAAGGAAGACAGGCAGAAGGCATTGGATGTGATTAACCTTCTGAGCGAACAGGGAGCAGTTGATGAACTTGGAATTGGTATAGTTCGTGATGCTTTTGCCAATTATTTCTTTCCTGGGACCTCTACCATCCAGACTAGGGCAAAGTATTTCCTTATTGTTCCATATGTCTTGAGAGAGGCTGTTGATGGCAGATACGGCAGAGATGTGAATAGGATTCTTAAAGCAATTGATTCTGCTGAAAAAGATTGTGGTATTAGATTATTGAATGCAGATCCAAAGGCAGAGGGAGTTATTGGAACTCGTGTATTGCCAAAAGGCTGGGTAGCAAGAAAGCCATCAGACATTTACTGGAATGGTATTCGCACCTATGGAATATTTTGTGATTATGGTCTATCTATTACTGAATATGTTTCTTTAGCAACGAAGCTTCGAGAAGAGAAGAAGGTTAGCCGATTGGGAAATCGAAATGATGATACGAAAGAAAATGAGAGAGATGATTTGGATGCAGGAGATATCAGCAATATAAGATTTTGGAATCTGCCCATTTATCATGATGATTGGAGAGATAATCTTTCGATAGAACTGACAAAGGAAGAAGCTTTTTATCTTGATAAGCAGATGCAGAAGTCAACAAAAGGAACTCTTTTAGAATATGTGCTGAAAAACCATATTGATTTGAATCAGTTTGACAGCTTTGCTGCTTTAACAGCTGCATTATCCGAAAAAGTAGATGCAGCGCTTGCAAATATGATGAAGCTTGCCTGTGATTTTAATAATTTGGTGTATATGGCAAGGGTAAGATATAATGTCATGTTGTCAGGAGGCGAAAACGATGAGGCAATCAATAATTGGGATAGAATTCAACAGGATATCGGCCACAGGGCAAAGGTTGACCTGGATGCAGTGTTTGGTGAATTAGAATTGATTAATCCAAGAGCTAAGAGTTTTCTGTGCGGAATACAAGCAGCATTTATGGCATCTGATATTGATATGGCTGATGAACTGATTCGTAAGAGAGAATGTAGTTTAAAAGGTACAGGCAGGGCAAAACTAAGCCGGACAAAAGAATTTGACCATTCCAAATGGGTTGGGGGCAGAGAACTTGATTATAGATTTTCTAATGCCAGAAGAATACTGAATGATATTTATGCTGGGGAGGTGTGTTCTGATGTTTAGACCGGATTCAAACCAAGATAGAACGAATTACAGTTCAATTTTAATGCCTCCTGATGGATATCGATTAGACAGCGCAGTTGGTACAACATATTCCCTTGATTTGGAAGCACTCACAGCTGTGGCGATATGTCTTGGATTATCAGAAGAGACAGACAGTAAGCTTATGCAGAATCCGATCGGCATGTTGAATGCATTGCAAAAGGTATCAGATAAAGTGGTGCTGTTTTGTGAAGCAGGACAGATTAAAGTGCCTACAAAACCGACTGCACTATCTATTTTATTAGAAAAAATGGTAGTAGAGGTTGCACTGTCAAAGGATAGACAGCTTGGTCGATACCCATCATTTCATCCGAAAACATGGGTATTAGCATATGTAAACGCTGAGGGAGATAAAAAATATCGTTTTGTGGTAATGAGCAGGAATCTGACTTTTGACCGGAGCTGGGATGTCAGTTTTGCAATGGACAGCAGTGAGAGTGTCAGACAAAAGAAAAAGACCAGACCAATCTGTGATTTTTTAGAATATCTTGCAGAGAATGTCCATAATACGAGCATAAATGCCGGAAAGAAAAGAAATTTAATTCGTGGTTTGAGGACAGAGTTGAACAGTGTTTCTTTTTCTTTGGAAAACAAGAGGTTTGGTGAGAATTTTGAGGTACTTCCACTTGGTATTGGCAGGAATGCCTATCAGATGAAGGATGATATTCTATTCTGTAAGGAAAAAGGAAATGCTAATTCAACTTTTAATGAGCTTGTAGTAATGTCTCCTTTTTTATCAGAAAGTGTAATTGCAGATTTTAATCTTGCAGACAGGGCACTATCAGAATGTAAGCGAACACTTATTACAAGACGTTCCGAGCTTGGAAAACTCAAAACATCAGATGTAGATAATTTTACCATCTATGCATTAAAGGACGAAATTATAGATGGCGAAGATGAAATATCGGATGAACTGACAGATAAAAAGAAACAAGATATTCATGCAAAGATATATCTTAGAAGAAAATATTCAGATGTTGATCTGTATCTCGGTTCCATGAATGCCTCCTATTCTGCAATTAATAAGAATGTGGAAATGATGCTGTGGCTTGGCACCAAGAATATGTATTTTAATGGGAATAAATTTTTAGAAGATATTTTCTGCGGATCTGAAGATAATGTGAAAAATCCATTTGAAAAGGTAACGGTAGATGATGCAGTTCAGGAGATAGAAAGTAACAATAAAAATCTATTAGAACAGAAGATTAAGGATTTGTGCCGTACAAAACGACAGGCAGTAATTTTAGAAGATACGGAGAAGACTGGAAAGTATAAGATAGAGGTTGAGTTTAGCGGTATCGAATATGATTGTGAAATTACGGTATCACCATTTAATTCCAGACAAGAGCAGATACTATCAGAACACATATCGTTTTCAGATCTGGATATACTGCAACTGTCGGAATTTTATGAGATAACAGCAAAAGCAGGAGAAGATATCATTCATAGGATTATTATGATTCCGACAAACGGTTTCCCAGAGGACAGAGAAAGTGCTGCAGTAAACAGTGTTGTAAAGGATAGAGCTTCATTTGTAGAATATATTGCTTTTGTACTGGGGGATGATTATATTGCATCTATGCTTGAAGGAAAGCAGATGGGAGAATCCGGATTTTTCTGTAATTCAAGCGATGCTATGCCGGCACTTTATGAGAAGATGCTTAAGACTTCTGTAGAAGAGCCGGAGAGAATAAAAGATATCGGGTATATACTTAAAATGGTTACTGATAATGAGATTATACCGGATGAATTTCGTGAACTTTATGGAACGTTTTGTAATACTTTGAAAATCAAAAGATAACGAGGTGATGTCATGTCACAATTTAATATAGATGAAATCGAAAAGCGTACCCT
>OLQK01001759.1_pt1 | contig 13222 bp, 10 predicted proteins | sample 1672501 | NCBI WGS metagenome assembly OLQK01 (sample SAMEA3136693, study PRJEB25190) | human gut metagenome | biome: human gut; feature: human-associated habitat; material: faeces | place: Austria | collected 2013 | reverse complement strand
TCCCCGTCACCCATTTGGTATGAAAAAATAAATTCATCTGTAATTAACATTCCCAACAATGTACAACCATACATTTTATATACCGCTGACCAGTTAATTTTTCCATTTATATCCTTAGGCGTATTAGATGATATTTTTGTATTGTTTTCTTGAATTGCCCGTATTTTCCATTGCCATGCTCTCTCAATATTTTTTGAAAAACTGACTTCTCCTTCTCTATGAAGAAATGTTGTAAGATTTTCTAACTGTCCACGATATTCTTTTAAATACTCTTTAACCACATCGTGAAACACATTTGTAGCAGAAATTGCACCAGTCCTGCTGTAAGGACAGGATTTACTCCCGTGTCCGTCTGCGACTGCCAGAATTATATACTCCTTCTGTACATCCACTTTAAAAAAATCCTGACACTCTTTTCCAGTTCTCTTATGTGATGCTCCCTGAATAGATTGCCCCAAACAGATTTTTCTCATTCGAATACACTCCTTACCACACATCGTCTCCATCAATATCTGGAATATTATCAACCATATCTACTACAACCGGATTCGAAACAGATATTCCATCATTATTTTTCTCACCTGCCGAAGCAATGCTTGCAGGAGAGGATACTACGGAGGCTGCGGTTGAAGCCCACTTTATCATTTTAACTAACATTTCCGCATTATTTGCCTGTAACACTAATTCTCTATTTCCAGTAAACTCTGCAAGAACCTCATCATCCGCATCCTGACCTATAGAAATTGCTATCTTAACAGCTTTTTTACCCCATGGAAGTTTCTTTAACTTTTCCAATGCTGTTTTGTAATCATCCGTTGGTTGTCCATCAGACAATAAAACTAATACTGGCGGAAGCGCCCTTTCTCCAAGCTGCTCTATCGATAATTGTGCTGCCAATAAATCATAGGCCTCACCAAGGTCAGTCACTCCTCCAGCTTCCAAATCATCCCATGCATACTCTTCAATATTCACTGGTGCACTTGTAATCCATGAAGCACCTGTAGAAAACTTTAACGCTCTTACCATTAACTGCGCATTGGGATTATTATCTGCTGCATTTTTCATCTCTGGAATCACTTCTCTGATGGCACAGTTAACAGCTCCAATTTTATCGCCATACATTGAACCAGAACAATCAACAATCCAGAAAAAATGTAATGGTCTACTCGCTAACTTACCACCTGGTCTTCTCATTTCACTCATTTTTCTCTTCCTCGCTTCATAAAATTTATCATTCTGTTTTTATACAAATTCTCCTGTTAACTGACCAAAATTTATCTTTGCTCCTTCAACTATTGCAGCAGACCTCTCATGTGCTACCGGAATTTGTGTTCCATCTGCTCGAATATATGTCCAGTTGTCCTGTGTTTTATTTTTTATACCAAGCAAATCCGGATTTTTCGGATTCTCTACTACTTCTCCAACTTCTTCTGACATATCTCTGTTTCCTGTAATATGATGTTTATACAATTTATTACCCTTTTGAAGTAAAACCACGCTCTTACCGGAAACTAATATATGTGGCATCTTCACTGTTTTTTGGCAAGACCAACATATATGCGCAGTATTTTTATTAACTTTATCCATATCATAAAATACTTCCGCCTGACAGTTAGGGCATATCTCAATACCAGATATCAAATTTGCCAAAACATCCAGCCACTCTGCTTCCGTTACACGTTTATTTGCTTCATTAATTCCCACAGTAAAAGATCTTATAAAAAGCTCCTTTAACTGTCGCGGATACAAGTCCCAAAATAATAATGCATTATCCTGGTACCCTCTCACAGGACGATTGGAAGTATCTTTTGGATCAAAAATAAATACTGGATGTTCTCCATATAATCGATTCATAGCCAGATAGTCCATACATTTAATTTCAGCCTCAAGTTTTCCCTCTAAAGGATGATTTAGCATAAACATATAAAACAACAGGACCGCTAACGAAAATAAATCTGTATTTGTAGATGGTTTTGCTTTTCCATTAACAATTTCCGGAGCCATAAAACGCGGAGTTCCATAAATGCCACTTGGCGCACTGTTATAAGAAACGTTGTCGTTATCACAAATCAATACATCTCCTGTATCTGGATCAAAAAAAACATTTCCAAAAGATATATCACGATAGCAATATCCCATATTATGTAAAGCGCGATACCCTTTCGTAAGATTAAATGCAGCTTTACACAAACAACTGAAACTTGGTTCTGCTTTTCGTTTCATCATATCTATAATTCCCTTATAATTCTTCGGTCTAAGGGGCATAATATATCCAAATGGCTTTCCTTCTTTTTCAAAAATTAAATCAATCTTTCGCAAAGGATTCATCGGGTTTTCCTTTTATAATCAGATTATCTAAAATATCTTTTTGATTTTTGGTTGCACTTTTAGGAAAATACCATTTTAAAGCATAAGAGATTCCCTTAGCTTCTACTGAATATACTTCTCCTTGTCCGCCAGATCCAAGTAACTGCTTTACAGTATAAACTTCGCCTGCTTCCGATGTTAGTATTGTTCCAGTCTTTAATTGTCCGTCCATATTTTCCCTTCTCCTTCGTTTCAATTTATCATCTTTAATACATGATACACCAAATTTCCATCTGCCACAATCAGACAATAGGTTTTCGTTCCATACTGTAATTCTATAGCATTTTGATAAGGTTTAATCGCCGTCAAGTATCGATGTTGTTTATCGAATCCTTCTGTCTTAGCTTGGAGAATCACACGTTTATTTGTAATATATAAAATCCCCCTGATCTGCTGTGTTTCTGTATACTCAACTGGATGCCCACTTCCCCAAGTTATTCTCGTTCCTTTAAAAAGGCCTGGTGCACTTCCGCCTTTATGTTGATATATTTTCTTTGTTTTATCAATTAAAAGAATCGTTTTATCTATATAGCAACAATATTCTCCTGTTTTAAGAAAAATATTATTTGTATTCAGTCTGGGTAATTGGTTCTGCAAAATAGCCTGTTTTGCCACTTCTGGCAAGATACTTACTGCAATAGATGGTATTTTTCTTTTTTCTAAAAATATATCTAACAGATTCATTTTATCATTCTCTTTATTAATATTCTTCTATAATTTTATCACAAATACAAGTCAATCTTCATCAAAATCTTCCGTTTCGTCTATTTCAACGAGTTCATCTCCGTACCACTCATCTTCAGTCTCGTCTACATCAACAAGTTCATATTCATTCTCATCTAATTGAATGAATTCATCTTTATGCTCTTCTATATCAATCAATTTCTCTTTGCTACTACATGATATTTCTTCTAATTCCAGCATACTTCTTAAATCTGCAATCTTTTCTCGCGCGCTCTCATCACCTTTTGCTTCTGCTTTCTTATACAACTGATACGCCTTACTAACATCCTTGTTCACATAATTTCCCTGTTCATACATTTCTGCCAACAATAATATTGCTTTTACATTTCCCAGTTCGCTTGCCTTATATAAATATTTTAAACCTTCTTTTCTGTTCTTTCTAATTTTAAAATCATAAATTTTACCATTAGGCATCTCAAAATGACACCTTTTTCCCAAATACATTGCTCCTATCGTCAACAGCATTCTACCTGCACGCTCTAAATTTTCCCATTCATCATCTATCGCTAGCAGTTCCTTCCAATATCGATACCCCTTTTGCGTATTTTTTTCTATATATAGACCTTGAATATATGCGCATCCTAAATAAAACTTTACTTCTGCTTCCTCCCCAATTAAAGATCGAACACAAAAAATATTTTCATAATTTATCAATTCATCAAAATATGCAAACCATTTTATAACATTTTCTAAATTACATTCTAACTCAATTAAATTCTCATTCCATTCTACTTTCGCACCAGTTAATAAAATTCCATAAAGATAATAATCCCCATCCCACCTTAAATCTGCCATTTTATTAAATAACACAAAGTAATCTTCATACCCACATAATGAGTCCTTTTTGAACAGAAGCATGAATATATTTCTAGAATAACAATTTTCCTCTGTGTCATAGTTTTTTATCACTGGATACAACAAATATACGCATCTCAATACCTCTGGGAATTGAGGCGCTTCTTCAAATATCTTATATATTCTACACCATAATTCATCATTATATTCAGTCGCTTTGCTAATATCCACTACTTCATCAATTAATTCTACAACTGTTTTATTTTCTTTTATCCATTCCGCAGCTTCATCATCTCCATTTTCTTCTGCCTGTTCATATAATTGCACTGCATGAAAAAAATCTTTTTTTACATACTCACCCTTTTCATACATCTCAGCCAGACAGAATAATGAAAATGCATCTCCATATTCACTCGCTTTCTCTAAGAATTTATATCCTAACTTCAAATTTTTTTGAACTTTGATTTCATATTCTTTAATTCCATCTACCGATACAGTTACCGATTTTCCTATATATGCCCCACCTACACAACGAAGAACTTTTTTAGCATCCTCTATATCGGAATATTCATTTACATTTCGTTTAAGCATGGATTTCCAACACATAGTAGCTTTTTTTATATCTTTTTTTACATATTTTCCCTGCAAATATGCAACACCCAATGCGAATTCCAAATTTTCAATATGAAAATATAATCCTCTAGTTTTTGTAATATTATTCATCTTCTTTAACTTTTCAAAAAAATATGCACACCACTTATATCCTTTTTCCTCATTAAGCTTCACGCTAACTACTCCATCCTTTGAATGTGCACCTTTTAACAAAAAAATTCCATAAATATAATAATCCACATTACATTTCATACTTAGTAATGTATTATACAAATTCATATAATCCTCATATTCACAAATAGATTTTTCATTATATATCGCATAATACATAATATAAGAATATTCTGTTTCTTCCGTATCATAATATTGCTTCAAAACTGGATATAACATATATAATTTTCCTAACACATTGGGATATTGGGATGCATTTTGAAATATCGTCAAAATATCTTGTAGTGCATTTTCAGTATAATGCATATTTTGACTAATCTGAATAATTTTTTCGACTAATTCATTTGCCTCCTTAGAATTAATCGCCGTATTTCTATGAACATACTTTCGAACATTATTATCTTTTTTCAAAATATAGTTTCCATAACTCTCAAACCATATATTTACCGCCCACTCAGCTTCTTGCTCCTGAGTTCTATAATTACTGGTAAGATCCTTTTTAAATCGCAAAAAGCTTTCAAATTCCACACTTTCACATTTTTCTATTTCTTCTACAATTCCATCTTTGTACAATGAAATCAGTAAATGATTCAGCCATTTTTCTTTTGGAAAATAATCACTAATTAAACCTCTAAGTTTTCTCTCATCTTTAATAGCTTCTATATTTTCCTCTAAAAGATTGGAAAATCTATCCTGAAAAATTATCAATTGTTTTTCTTCTTCACACATTTTACACCCAATCATACTTTCTGATATTGCTACTTCAAATCACGTAACTATAAACGTATAAATTATATCATAGCAGTATGCATAACGCACAATTTTTATCTCAATCTTTCACATATTTTATATTTTTTTACAAATCTTAGCCTTCCATCCCCCTCAACCTCTCCAAGTCCTCATAATACCTCCGCACGCAATTCCTGAACACCCATCTGTCCAATCCTTTAAATTCTACATCCTTTCTCAATTCCAGCGCCATATCCAGCACGCAGCCCACCAAATCCTCCACCACACCAAACCAGTCATGCAGTTCATCCGGCGGTACCGGAATTTCTGTCATTTTGTAATATTCCTCATAGACCTGGCGTATCCATGGTTTATATTCCCGCTGAACTTCCTTAATGGTTTTGGTTCTGTTATCAACCTCTTCCAGATCCGCAATAAACTGCTCTGCCATAGATACCGTTTTGCTCAGAAGCTGTTTTGCCTGTTGCCGGAATTGTTCTTCTGAAATATCGGTTTGTTGAAGTTTTCGCACGATTTCATAGGAAGAATCCTGTGAGATCCAGATTCCACCTATAACTTCCGCATTCTTTTCATTCCTGAAATATTTTTTCTGTAATTCGCTATTACAGCACCAGATACCCGTTGCAAAATATCGGTGATTTACCATATCGCTTTCATCATATCCAAAATAGAACCATATAGCATCTGCTGATTTATGGCCATGGATATCTTCCATTTTTTGTGTCGAATACACATCTGCATACTTTACTTCCTGTACCGCTTCTCTCGTAATCGCAGACAACTGCCTGGCATTGCTCTTCTCTTTTACCAGAATAAAAACTGCCAATCGCTTTTCCTTTAGCGTAGACAACGACTCAACAGACTGGATTATATAATCATTTTTCTCAAGATATACCTGCAAAGACTGATACGGTTTATATTCTTCTACCTGAAAAAATATCGTGCCGCCTAAGCTGGCACGATAGATAGGATGCTGGATTCTATCTGGATTTTTCATGTTCCAGATTTTTATAAGCTGTTTCACTTCCTCATTGATATCCGCCAGTGAAACTCTTCCCTGTCGGATTTTTCGATTGACTGTCATAGCGGTAGTTAAAATTCCTGTATATAAGCTATGCGTTCCTCCCACTCCAAGCCAGGACTTTTCATCAGATGCTGAAGATGCCATGACAGCAATCCCATGCCCCGCAAAATCATCTACCGTTTTTTCCATGTCCATTTTCATACTTTGACTCATACGGAAGTCCCCAGAATAACAACAATCCATAATAACGATCTTACTTTTCGCTTTGATCTTTTTGATAAATTCAATGATGCTCTGAATGGAAACTGCTGCATCTGAAAAGCATAATCCTCTGTTATCTCCATGACCTGAAAAATAAAATATAAATCCGTCTTCTCCAGAAACATATTTTGAAATTTCCGCAATATTCCTTGCAAAACTCCTGCTTGTAACTACTCCATCTTCGCCGGAAATCCGTATATTGTCATCCGGGATTTTCAAGCCCTGCATCAATGCTGTCTTCATTAACTCCGAATCCATTTTCCATGATGGAAGGTTTTTTCTTTTACCGATTTCATAAACTCCAACCGGTGCAAGTAATGCATAGAATTTATTTTCCATCTTCACTTTTTCCATACTTTCTGCTTAATTGAATAACTGCATTTAACGCTACTGCCTCGTGATTGGGTTCGTTAAATTCATCTGAAGTATATTCGTGAACATTTCCAAGCTGTTCGTCTGACATCTGCGTTACTTTCTCTACGATATCCCCAATTTTCGCTTTTCGCTCCTGCTTTGTTAATACTCCCATCTTTTTTCTCCTTTCCATTTCCAGGGCATGTTTAAAAATCACTCTCGCAATCTGCACGCCCTAACCCAGAATCGGCTGTCCATATTCATCAAGCATAAAATTAATTGCCATCCGGTCGTATACTTTATGTTCGATAAAAAATTTAATGATCAGATCCCCTTTGTTTGACGGTGAAAAAGCATACTCTGCGCGGGATAGAAGGTCATTTGTTTTATTTATATCAAGTTCCAGAGCAATCGCCAGTGCCAGCACGATATTTTTCCCCGGATGATATGCCGGATTGCTGCGGATTTTTGAAAAAAGCTTTCTATCTAATCCTGCTTTCTTATAAATTTCTGCATCCGTCATGCCGCTATTATCAATATACTGGAACAATTTGTCGTGAAAAGTATCTCCCACTTCATCTATCAGGCTCTTTAAATCCAGACTTTCATTATTCGTCAGTCCCGCATCCTTTGCTAATGATTCACCCGCATCCCACATAAGGTATTGGTCATCATCTCTACAAAGCTCTGTATAATTTTTCACTATGTAAGCATTTAGTTTTGTCTTAAAAGATCTGTCCAATAACATTTCTCATCCTCATCTATCAGTGTTTTATGTATACTTATTATAGCAACAGTGAGATATATCCACAACGTATGATATATAGCATTACCGCTAAATCACCTTTTAAAGGTATTCTCATAATACACCTGTCATATTTTTTGTGGTCTCTTTTTGAGCGACATTTCATTTGCTTACAAAAATTGTACTGCTATTTTCCAATAAAAAACCTCCTCATAAAAATTCCTAAAAATATGTCATTTTAAAGCGCTAAAGCACTAAAATTTTAAATCACATCATGTTATACCAGTACAGCGTTTTCGAAATAATTATACCACTTACAGATGACATCTTTGCTTGCACTCCTCCTGATACAAGTAAGTCCCCTGCTTATTGCTTTTCGCAACCTCCGCAGGGGACTTACTTGATTCGATTAAAATTCATCACTTTTTACAATGACTTATGCATACCCTTGAACAGTAACCGCAAAAGAAAGCCACCCGGAAATCATAGGGTGACCTTCTCATATATGATTCAGCTTTATTTTTTATGAAAAAGAATTGTGCAGATCAGCACAGTAAAAGGTACCGAAAGCACGATCCCAAAACTGCCTGCCAGCCCCTGCATGATCGCAATTCCGATATTATTGGAATTGATGATCTGTTGGTACGGGAGATTATAGGAATAATCAAGAAGAAGGGTACTGACACTGCTTCCTGCAAATGCCAGTATAAGCGTATTGCTGTCCGTTCCCATCATGTCTCTTCCCACACGCAGCCCAGCCTTAAAAAGTTCCTTTCTGGATAAAGACAGATTCTGTCTGTAAATCTCATCAATGGCACTGCTGATGGACATGGCAACATCCATAACCGCACCCAGACAGGAGATCAGAAGACCGGAGAAAAGCAAACCTCCAACCTGGATACGATTGGTATTCCAGAGAGTCATCAGGGTCTCAATATCCGAAACATTATATCCGGAAATTCCTGATGCCTTGCTGAAACACCAGGCGGAAACCCCGGCAAGAATAACACCAACAAGGGTTCCAAGTGTTGCAGCACAGGTTTTTCGCGTAGGTCCACCAATCAGATACATCGTAACCAGCGTAGTGATAAAACATACAAATACAGCGGTCCAGAAGGGGGAATATTTCAGGTACACCAGAGGCAGATATACAAAGATTACACAGAAAAATGTAAAAACAAGCCCCAGACATCCCTTTATTCCCTGTTTTCCACCGATCAGACAGAGAACCAACAGATAGATCAATGCAAAAATATAGATAACCCCTTCCCTGTCCTGTGTATAAACACTGGCAACTGTAGAATCTCCTGCAACACTCTGCATGACAATCACCTTCATCCCCGGTTTGCAGGCAGCTCCAAACAAATATCCGGAACTGCTTGTAACATCCAGCTCTTCTCCCTTTCTCACTCCCGTAAGCATACGGACACGAACCTTCTGCTCTCCCACACGGGTTCCGTTTTCCTCCAGATTATCCTGAAGGATTTTCACTACTTTTGCTTTCTCAAATGTCTGTCCTGTCCGGACCACCAGCTCTGTTTTTTCCACCTGATTCAGTTTAATGACAAAAACAGCGAACACACAGACAAGCAAAATATAAATAAGATACCGGACTGTTTTTTTTCTGATAAGCAGCCCGGTAAATTTTATATTTTTCATATTATTAATGAAACTATTTACGAAAGATTATCTTAATTCTCAGAAGCTTCAGCTGCTGCATCTGCGGATGTATCTGCAGCTTCTGCTGTGTCTGAAGCACTGTCTGTGGTGTCTGCAGCAGTGTCTATATCATCTGAGGAACCGTCTGTAGTATCTGCAGAAGCATCAGCTGCGTCTGCACCAGTCTTTTTAATTGTAAATGTATCATCAATTGCTTCAGCCTTACCGTCATCTGTGATCTGGTAAGTATCAATGGCAAAGGTATCTGCAGTTAATGTGATTACAGAATAGCTTGGAAGCCAGTTCTGGCTACGGGCTGCCACATAGTCCTGCTGAGTAGAAAGAAGCTCATAATATTTGGAACCGGAAGCTGAGTTTGCTGTCATATAGAGAATTCCCTGTGGATCTGTAACTGTATCTCCATCAACATCCTCAATTGTGTAGCAGTTATTGTCCTCATGGAATGCATCCAGTGCTGCCTGTGCATCTGTGTCTCCCTCTTCCGGAGCAAGTGCGATCTGTTCCTGTGTATCTACATTTGTTGCATGATCCCAGTCATAATCTGTTCCGTCTGCATTCAGGCTGAACTCATATTTACCATGAGTCTGTCCGTCACCATAAAGCATTTTGGAACGGCTGTATGTATGATCGTGTCCCTGAAGAACCACATCAATATCATTTGCATCAAATACAGGAGTAAGCTGTGTACGAAGGATCATACCGTCTGTGTCAGAGTGGTCAAGACCTGATCCGTAAATATCCTGATGAATGGTTACAATTCTCCATTTTGCATCCGGGTAAGCTTTGACAGCTTCTTCAATTGTTTTCTGATGCTCTGCCACATTGTAATTATTTGTATTCAGAACAATGAAAAGACCCTCTCCATAGCTGTAGTAGTAATCACCACCTGCCTGAGTTTTACCATTTTCTGTATTATTCGGGTTATTAAAATGATACATATAATCCTCATTCAGAGAATCATGGTTACCAATTGTAGTTGCCACTGCAAGTCCCTTCAGAGCATCTGCGCTTAAATAAGAAGCATATTCTTCCTCTTTTGCTTCACCGGTTTTGTTAACCTGGTCACCTGCAGAGATCACAAAGTTGATATCCGGATTCTGCTCAAGTGCAGTATTGAGAGTACGGTTCCATGAAAAACCGTCATTTTCTGCTGCTTTATTGGCTGCACCGGACTCATTGGTAAGTTCTGCTCCATTCTGTGTCTGACCTTTGGAAGCACCGATCTGCGGGTCACCTACATAGAGGATTTTTACAGAGTCTGTACCCTGTGTTTTGTACTCAGATACCTCTGTCTGCTCACCGTTTTTCTCAACTGTGTAATAATAAGTTGTGTTCGGCTCCAGACCTGTAACTGTTACATGATTATATTCATATGCCTTGTCTCCTGTAAGGCTCTGGTCTACATCACCGGCAGTTCCTTCAAAGGTTTCAAGATTGTCCTTGTCTGTTCCAAAATGAACTACAGGTGTTGCATCGCTGTCACCTTTTTCACTGTACCATGCAAAGTTCAGCTGTGTATCATCAGCACCAGGTGTTAAAGATACCTTTGTAAAATCAGCTGCTGTTGTTTCCCAGGCTGCATCCCAGTCAGACCATCCGGAATCAGCACCAACCACGCTGCTGTCTGTATAATGATCTGTAGATGCATATGCTGCCGGACAAACCATAGTCACTGAAAGAGCTGTCAAAAGACCTGCAATTAATTTTCTTCTCATAATAATAATAGACTCCTTTTCACTCAAAAAATATTATTTTTTTGTTGACAAGTGGAGTATATCACCCAAATTTTCAAAAAACAATTAGGTTTGCTTAGGTTTGACAGACATTTACGCTTTCCTTAACAAAGGTAGCTATTTGTTAACTTTCATGCATCTCCGAAAGATGATCATTTTAATACAGGAGGGAAGCTGTTCCTGTTCCCCTGCTCCAGTTCTTCCATCTGTCCCAGAATCTGCTTCTGACGATTGTCAAAAAGCAGACCTTTATTGTGACGATAATACTGATCAGAACCATTCTCACGGATAAACCAAAGACTGTAATAATTGGCATTCAGTTCTGTGATAAAGGCTACCATTTCCTGGCTGTCACCAAAGGCCGCTTCCATAAAATCAAAAACATTCTGAAGCGTCTGGGAAGTATATTCTATCTGAGTTTCAAGGCTGTCAGCCTCTTCTGCAAAAGCTGTTTTTACCTGCTCATAAGCAGCCTTTTCTGAAATTTCATTTTCAAAGAAATTCACTGTACGGATAAATACTTTTTCTTCATTTTTAGTGAGAAGCTCAGATTTTTTTGCAGTCTGAAAATCATTTTCTGCCTTTTTATAAATGGATTCCAGCGTCATTTCCGGAAGGTTATCTCTGTATTCTGTCATGTAACCATAGAGCTTTGTCACATAAGCATCCATAAAATAACAGTCTGCAAATAACTGGCTGAGCTTTCCGTTCAGCAGACCAACAATACTCAGATGCTCATCCAGGGAAGCATTGCGGATTTTGCCCAGAGTGATGGGCGTCCATTTACCCTGAAGCAGATCCTCCACTGCATAATCTGTCTTATACTTATTGTAAAGTGCCAGATACGAAGCAAAATCCTTGGCAACCATGGGATGCTGGATGTACTGATATACCACCTCTCTGTCCACTTCTTTGCCCAGTGTTTCATATACCTGTATCAGCCGGGAAAGATCTTCCCAGCCTCTGGCAGTGGCAAAAATCCGTCCGTCTACTGTGTTCTCCATTCTGTAGAAATTCTTTCTGCGAAGCTCCAGATAAGAGATCACAGCCGGATGGATTCCCTGCTCATAGGCATATTCTTTCCACACTTCAAAATCCGGCTGCACATCAATCCTCTTGATTCTGTCAAGGGTTACTACGTCAAATTCGCGGACAGATTTATTGTATTCCGGCGGGTTTCCTGCTGTCACGATCACCCATCCTTCCGGTACTTTCTGATTGCCAAAGGTCTTTCCCTGAAGAAACTGCAACATCATCGGCGCCAGAGTTTCTGAGACGCAGTTGATCTCATCAATAAAAAGAATCCCTTCTCTGAGATCTGTTTTTTCCATCTTTTCATAGACAGAAGCAATAATCTCACTCATAGTATATTCTGTGACAGAAAAACTCTCACTTCCAAAGGTTTTCTCTTTGATAAAGGGTAGTCCTACTGCACTCTGTCTGGTGTGATGGGTGATGGTATAAGATACCAGACCTACCTTACATTCCCTGGCGATCTGTTCCATAATCTGCGTCTTTCCAATACCCGGTGCCCCCATAAGGAGAATTGGTCTCTGGCGTATGGCCGGGATCAGATATTCTCCAAATTCATCCTTCGCAAGGTATGCTTCTATTGAGTCCTTTATCTCCTGTTTTGCTCGTTTTATATCCATAATGTAAATCCTTTCCTGCTGAACACTTCTTACTTTTACTCAGTTTTCTCATTTCCTTGATATCCACGAATTGCTCCGCGATTTGCAGCTCCTGCAATTATAATTTTCTCTCTTCATTACCTGTCTGGCTTCTCAAAATCATCCTCATCCAGGATCAGTTTCATAGCCCATACCGGTACATCCACATCTCTGTAATTATCCTGCATAAACACAAACGCAGTCTTATATGACGGCATTTTCTTCGGGTAAATTCCGAATCCGTCTGTAAAATAGATCATCCCTTTCAGGTTATGAAATTCATGCTGTTCCAGCAGTTTGTCCACCCATTCAAATG
>OLQK01001751.1_pt1 | contig 13258 bp, 9 predicted proteins | sample 1672501 | NCBI WGS metagenome assembly OLQK01 (sample SAMEA3136693, study PRJEB25190) | human gut metagenome | biome: human gut; feature: human-associated habitat; material: faeces | place: Austria | collected 2013 | reverse complement strand
CTGAGCAATGGCAACTCCTGTTAGAATGTTACCTCCGGCATAGAGAACAGCCGACATACTTCCAGTCACTCTAGGACCAAATTTTTCAACCAGACGTCCCATGAAAGCTGCAGAAAGCCCTAGACAAAAGATAGCCAATGAAAAAGCAAAAGAAACTGAAGATTGATCCCAGCCAGTCTGGGCCATAATAGGATTACGATAGATACTCCAAGCATAGGTAGACCCCAACATGAGATGGAGTAAGACACCACACGTTGCTACAAGATAACGATTGGTTGTTTTCACAAAAACCTACTTTCTATTTCTGAACATTGTTAACTTATAAAATATAAAACGTTAGGTTTTTAGTCTATCATGAATATAAACTAGGGGCTATAAATATGCTCATTAACTCATTTCCAAATCAATTAGAGCTTTTATTTTAGTAAACGTTCGTTTTTTAGACATAAAAAGAATCATCCTGATTCAGAATGATTCTCTCATATGGTAACTTCTTTTTAAGAAAGGTGAACACCTTTTTCAACCAAGGCTTCCAATTCAACGAGACGGTCTTCAAAGACTTTAAAAGCTGCATCCAAGTAGTCGGTATTGGTCATATCAACACCAGCTTTCTTGATAACTTCCAAAGGATAATCTGAGCTTCCCGCCTTAAGGTAAGTAAGGTAAGCTTCTTTATCCTCCTCAGTACCGTGAACAATTTTTTCAGCCAAGTAGCTTGCTGCTGCAAACCCTGTAGCGTATTGGTAGACATAGTAATTCATGTAGAAATGCGGAATACGTTCCCACTCAAACTGAATTTCGTAGTTATCTTCAGCTTTAAGGTTATAGTATTTCTCATTGAGGTCTGCGTAAAGTTTATTCATGAAGTCGGCTGTCAAGATTTGACCAGATGCATCTGCCTCATGGATAGCATGCTCAAACTCAGCAAATTGTGTTTGACGGAAGACAGTTCCCTTGAAACCATCCAAATAGTGGTTAAGAATAGCAAAACGTGTCTTGTCATCTTTAACTTCTTTAAGAAGTGTTTCTGTCAAGATATTTTCATTGGTTGTAGACGCAATTTCCGCCAAGAAGATTGGGTAATCTCCGTAAACATATGGTTGAGTCTGCCGTGTGAACGTTGAATGCAAACTGTGGCCAGTCTCGTGAACCAAGGTAAAGAGATTGTCCAAAGTATCTTGCCAGTTCAAAAGCATGAAGGCATTGGTATCATAAGCACCACCTGAGTAGGCACCTGAGCGTTTTCCTTTGTTAGGGTGAACGTCAATCCAACGTTCCGTAAAGGCTGCATGAACCCCTTTACTATACTCTTCACCAAAGATTGCCAAGACTTCTTCTGCTTTCTTGAGGGATTCTTCATAAGTAAGAGCAGTTTCAGTCTCAGAAAGTGGTGTATAGACGTCATACATCTTAAGCTCGTCAAGCCCCAAGACCTTCTTACGCAAATCAAGGTAACGATGCAAAAGTGGCAAATGCTTGTTCACTGATTCCAAGAGTGAGTCATAAACACTCTCTGGAATAAAGTTAGCCGCAAGTGCTGCATGACGTGCTGAATTATAGTGACGAACTTTGGCTTGGTAATTGTGAACCTTGACAACGCCTTGTAGTGTTTGTGCATAAGTATGTTGAAACTGCTCGTAAGTCCCATACATCGCTTCATAAGCTCCCTTACGAATGTCACGGTCCTTAGATTCCATGAGAGTGATAAAGTTACCATGTGTCAACTCAACCACATCCCCTTGGCCATCTGATACCCATGGGAAGAGGATATCAGCATTATCCAAGACATTGAAGGTATCCGTTGGACCGTTGAAGATATCACCTGCTGCTGCCAAGAGCTCCTCAGCTTCTTGAGAAAGAACGTGGTCCTTGTTTGCCAAAAGACGTTCGAAATAGTGGTCATAAAGTCCAAGACCTGGCTCTTGTTCTTTAAACTCAGCTAATTTCTTATCATCCAAGGCCATAAATTCAGGCTCAAAGTATGCAAAGGCTTCACTCAACTGTGAGTAAAGGTTTGAGGCCTTAGCTTGGTACTCTTGGTAAAGACCTACTGTTGTGTCTTGGTCATTTTTCATTGACGCATAGACATAGATTTTCTCCAAGCGACGCATAAGACTCATATAAAGTTCAGTTGCCTCAAGCAAGTTCTTAGCAGAATCTAAGAGATGACCTGCATAAGCACTAGCCTTCTTCAAATCCTGAACAGTGCTTTCATATTCAGTCTCCCAATCTGCATCTGTCGCAAAAATGGTCGTCAAATCCCATGTGTATTTTTCTTCTAAATGAGTACGATTGTCTGACATAATATTCTCCTTAATTGTGTCTATTCTTTTCTATTTTAGCATAAAAGGTGGGAGGGTAGAGAGTTTGTCGATAAGAAAAATGCCTTTTTCGATAATATTTCTTAAAAAGCTTTTCAAAACCTTCAAGTGACTGTCTAATTTGGACAAATCCTTGCTTAGATTCAGGAAATCTCACTTGTGGGAAAAAATCCTGATCAGACAGACTTAACAAATTCATTCCCCTAAGATAGGCTTCTTCCTGCCTTCTCATCCACCTTGGATTTTTCCCCATTAATTCTCGTTGAATTACATGTGAGACTTTCTTTCGCTGAGTCACTTGATAGGTCTCAGCCTTTTCTGATTGATAAGGATAACGTAGAACTGCCATCAGATTTTCGGTTAAAGGCCAGATCTTAGTTAAGTAATAGACTTTCCCAAAAATATCCTCATAGATAAGATACTTAAGTCTAATTTCCTCTTTCTTCCAATCAAGCTCCCATAGATGAAATCCTATATTAGCCGTAAAATAGAGAAAGTCCCGCTGTAGGTCTGTTAAACGTCCATTCAACCAGAGTTCCTCACCCAAAAGCCAACGCACTTCGTAACCTGCTTGGTGATAGGCACATGTCCTCTCTCTCAAACGTTGCTGGGATAACCGAGAACACTGAACTTCTAGAGCCAGGGAATCGCCAACAAATAAATCTGCAATTTGCCCCATCTCAGACAAAACTTTTTCAATACTTACTTTTTCACCATGATTAACCAAAGATTTATACAAAGCTGCCTTAAGGGATAAATGTTGGGCCGATTCATTCTCCGAGAAAAACTGACAATCTTGTAAAGACTTATGAGCAAAATGCGGACACATTACCTGCCCCTGCCTCAATAGGACAACTCCCTGACAGCCCGGACAGCTGTAGGATTCCTTACGTTGCAAACTAGTTTCTAGAGCTGAAACGAGGTCTCCCTCCTGATTTTTTGCAATTAACACGACACCCTCCTTCGTGCACTCTCTTACTTATTCGTAAAAGAATTCACAAAATAAAAAAACATCTAGATTACTCTAGATGCGTCCCCCATTCAAACTGAAACTTGCTCCCTGCTGTATGGAAACTTAGGTTTATAGGTGTATTGCTTACCTTGGGATACAAGTGCCGCTCAGTCCATTTGATCTCTTTTCAACAATCTCAATTCTTCAAGGAAAATCCCCCAATTTTCCTAGGAATCAGGATTTTGAAAACAGTTTCTATCCCACATAACCATTAAAAATAGCTATTGTAGCATAGACAGATGCTCTCACAAACATCTGATCAAATTCCGTCACTGAAGCATCATCCCAATATGCTTTTCACCCTTTTATTCCTCAATCCCACTAAAAACTTAATCCTTGAGTTGATAATGAGATAAAACAATTTTAGACTTTTACAAGTTAAAGTCTTTATTTACTAACATTGAACCACCAATTTCCTAGGTGCAGTTCAGTACCAACAAACTCAAAATTGTGTTGGCTCAAAATGGTTTCTAGTCAAGAGTATCTTGTGATTGATAGTCAGTCAATCTGAGAAGCTTTCCCTCTAGCTTCTTTACACAGAACGTCATACTGCTTACAAGATACTATTTCCTAGAAGAGTATTGGCTAAAAACGCCACTCTCAAAACATACCACCTATCAGTCATTAGGTTTAGTCCACCTTCTGATAGGTATATTAGCAGTTACTGCTTTATTTTCTCTCCCTCTTCGCTTTTGAAGATTAGTCTCTACCGATTCTGCTGTTTTTGAATCTGTCGTTAGCTCTACACGGATTAAAAATACCGCTAGCTCCCGCTACGATGATGCTGATGTTTTAAATCGATTAATCTAATTTTTTGCTGTTTAAATCTTCTCTTTTTTAAATCATCACAATGAAACATTGGAATTTGATAACTTAGAATTCCAGATTCTAAGCTAGTCCTTTTTGACTAGGGAGTCACCCTACCAAAAAAACAAACTCTTCCTAACACAATCTATTATACTGTATTATAATTTTTTGTCAATTAATTTATTTCATATTTTTTGAAAATAATATTTACACCCTTATTTTACACATAGTTAACTATAGAGAAAAGCTTATAATATAGGCCTTAGTTGCGATTTTGAAAAATTAGAAAATGTATGTCTATTTTTCTTTTTTCAGTCTAAATCAAGTAATTTTAGGAAATGTCAGAAAATTTCATCTTTATTATTTCTGGTTAACTTGATTTTTCCAAACTAAAAAAACTAGGAAATTTTCCTAGCTTTTTTATGTATTATCTTAGTGTTTACGTTTGTAAGTTGAGATACCGAACAAAGCCAAAGCTGATGTCACCATAGCTGCACCTGCTGCTGCAGAAGCTGCTGTTGATTTTTCACCAGTAGCTGGAAGAGCTGGAGCTTCTTCTTTTACAGGTACTGATGTTGGTGTTACAGGTTTACCTGGTGTAGGTTCTGTTGGAGTTGTTGGTACTTGAGGTTTTGGTTTCTCAGTTGTTTCTTCAACAGATACAAAGTTTTTGTGGTAAGTAACTTTTGCTGAAACAGTGTTTGGAAGAACTGGTTTGTTTGGTTCTTCTGGCAATTCAGGAACAACTACTGTTGAGTTAGTTGCGAACCAGTAAGCAGTTGGAACGTTAAGGTTATTTCCGCTTACGATGAAGTCCATTGGTTCACCCTTGAAGATTGTTGCAGCAGCACCATAGTAGGCATTCTTCGTACGAGGTGTTCCGTCTGGGTTAATCGCATCCCAACCTTCATCTGTAACTTCACCAGTTGTTGGATCAATTGTTGGGTCACTGTTAAAGCGTGAACCGTTAGCCACAAATTCGTTATCGTTTGTTGCATAAGCATAACCATCTTCATGCAAAGTGATAGATGAACCAGGAATTTGAACGTATTCATTACCATTCAAACCAACTTTTTCAATGTGGTTTCCAAGCTCAGTGTTCCAGTGGTTAAGTGATGAGATACTCAAAACTGATCCGTTCTTAGACAAATCAAGTGGTGTCACAGATGACTCAGAATCAAAGAAGTTCAAGTTCATCTTAACGTGAAGTTTTTTATTAGTGTCGTCAGTTTGTGAACCAATGAAAAGTGTCTTAGTTGGATCGTGGTACAACTTAACAATGGCTGAACCATCTGCACTTGGTGTTTCTACCAAAGTGTAAGTTGCAACGATTTTCTTAACTGGAGTACCATTGAATGATGTTCCGTTTAGGTTGTTGTATGTTACAGTCAATGTTTGACCCGTAGCCATCTTCAACCATACATCTTCAGTGTATTCACCGTCAGCATTGATAGTGTATTGTGTACCGTTAGCTGCACTGAAGTCACTTGGAATGTAACGAGATGTGTTGAATTGTTCAAGGATTTCATCTACTGAGTGACCTGATTGGATTGTTTTATCCAAGTAGTCAACAGAACCTGCTGAATTTTCAACAGTCATAGTAGCATCAGATTCTGTTTTAAAAATCAAGCCAGTAGCATTTTCAGTCATGCCTTTTGTCAAAAGACGAGCTGTTGTTCCACCAGTGTACTCTTTGTATGATTTTTCCCAAGCAGCATAAGCAAGAACGTCTTGGTAGTATTTATCCAATTGTGTCTTGTAGTCTGCAAGTTTTTGTTTGTAGTCTGAAACCGCAGTTGTCAAAGCTGTTGTTTGAACTTTATTGTCATTTTTAGCAGCTTCTACACTAGTGTGTTTAACACCTGCTTCTTCTGTAGCCGTGAATCCTCCTGTTGCAACAACATTTGCTTTAGCAGATGTAAGAGCTGCATCAGCTTCTTCACGAGTCAATTTATTTTCAGAAACAACTGTATTTGAAGCTTCTTGAGCATCTTTAGCTGCTTGATCTTGGACAGCTTTAACATCAGCAGAATCTTTTGATGCTGCTGCAGTCGTTGTTGCAGCTTCAACAGCGTTATTGAAGTCAGGATTTGAAACTTCAGCAATAGCTTTAGTTGTTGTTTTTACAGTAGTATCTGTTTCAGTAGTAGTTTTTTCTTCTGTTCCAGGTACTGTAGTAACAACTGCTGCATCACCTGTTGTTTTAACAAGATTAGCACTTGATTCTGCAGCCGTATTTGATACGGTTGCATCAGTATCAGTAGTTGCTGTTACATCTTTAGCTTCATCCGCAGCTGCTACGCTTGTAGCCGCGAGTCCTGCAAGCAATACGCTTGAATACAATGTTGTTTTAAATGGATTGACTTTCATTTACACTTTCTCCTTCTTGGTTAACATTTTATTAACCTATTTTCTTCACCGTTTAATATACTACCGTGATTTTCAAAATTTGGCAATAGTTTTCTGAAAAAAATATTATATATTTGCTACACGTTTTTAAAATTTGACACACTTTTGTTATATTTTAATCATTTCTTTACAATTTAGTGTAATTCGTAAGGCTTTTAAAGAGTTTTTACTTAATACTTTCTTATAGCTGTTCATTTATTTCTCATAATAAACCGTTTCAACGATAGAATAGGCTTCCTATTAGAAACAGGTCATCAAGAACTGGCCTCTTCATAACTAAAAACACATAAAAAACACCTTCAAGACCTTGACTTTAAGCGTTTTTCGTCGTATGCTTGAAAAAAATGTTAAGAAAGTTGGGGGACTTTTCAATGACAAAAAAAGAAATGAGATTGCTGATTCTTCTTGGGGTTAGTTTTATATTAGCAAACCTTGTACTTCGTTTGCTTCTTAAGCCTTTGCCTGAGAATATAGGTTATCTCATTAAAACACTTGGACTTGGGGGCATTTACTATCTCCTAGTACATAGGCGACTAGGATTAAAAATAAGATCAACTAAAAAAATCAGTTGGTCTGAAACCTTAGGGGTTTGTTGGTTTCTTCTTTTGGCAGATTTCTTCTATGTTTCTGCGGTTGCTTTGGGGATCAGTAAAGCACCTCATATGATAGGAACTGCCTTGGTTATTGCCTTAGGAGCCGGGTTTTTTGAGGAATATTTTTTTCGTGGACTTTTCCTTAAACTCGCCTTCCAAGATGGTATTAGATCTTCAAAACAGGTTTTAGGAGTCGTTTTCTTATCTGCCATAATTTTTGGACTAGCCCATCTTGGAAACCTCACTCACCAGCCCTTGAACGCTACCTTGTTCCAGGTTTATTATGCGACAGCTATAGGAATATTCTTTGCTGCTATTTACCTACGTACTGGTAGCCTCTGGTGGACTATTATTCTGCACTGTTTGGTTGATTTTGCCAGTGTTCTTCTCTCGCAATCAACACAGGCTGCACCAGCTACAAGTATCTGGAATTTCATTTTCTGGCTACCTTTAATTGCCCTAGGACTCTTCCTTATTCGTCCTAAAAAATTGAAAGCCATTAGATATCTTAATGACTAATTTTTCAAACTGCATCCCACAAGTTAGATTTTTGGTGTCTAACCTGGGGATGCAGTTTTTCATTTATCAGCACCACATTCTTACAACTTATCTCAATTTCCATTATTACTCCAAAAACGATTTAATCATAGAAATTTCATATCAGGTCTTCATCTATTCCTATCAGAATTTTGCTGATTTTAGACTTCTCATTTTGTTATAATATGACCTACAATCATATTTTTTTAAAGGGGATGCTTATGAATTTTCAACAATGTCGCTATGTTCAGACTATCGCTGAAACAGGGTCTTTTAGTAAGGCTGCTAAAAAACTCTTTTTGACTCAACCTAATCTCTCAGCATCCATCCGTGACTTAGAGGAAGAACTTGGCGTCCAACTCTTTGAGCGTTCCAATACAGGAGCCAAACTAACTGATGACGGTCATGATTTTCTCAAATACGCCAAACGTATTCTTGGAGAGCTAGATCTACTAGAAGGACGCTATCGCAAATCCTTTAAGAAATCATTCACTGTTGCCAGTCACCACTACGATTTCTTATCACTTCCTATGGCTCACATTGCCCAACGTTTTCGTAGTGATTATCAAGAATTTCAACTGATTGAAACAACGACTAGGAAGATTCTCAAAAGCGTTGAAAGCTTCGAAAGTGATCTGGGGATTATTTATCTAGATGAAGACAACGACCATATCCTAGAACGCAGTTTCCAACACATGGATCTGACTTTCACCCCACTCGGAGAGTTTGAAACTAAGATTTTCTTAGGTCGCCAACATCCCCTAGCTCACAAAAAATCCCTCAACCTCAAAGATTTAGAGGGATACCCACAGGTCCGCTTTCGTCAAGAAAGCTCTGGAATCCATTTTGACGAAGATCCTCTCGAGGTTCTGCCTGACCAACAAGTGATTTACAGTAATGACCGAGGCAGTGTCATGAATTTGCTCTGTGCCTCAGATAGTTACGCTTCTGGCCTCGGTATTGTTAATAGTTTCATTAAGGACCAAATTGTTTTACTTCCACTGAAGAACAGTCCAAAGCACACCTTGGGTTTTGTGACCAATAATAAACAGAAACAATCCGCAATTATTCAAGCATTTATCGAGGAAATTCAGGATAGCTTACTACCCCACCACTAAGGAGAAGAAAATGGAATTTCAAACACTTAATAATGGCATCAAAATACCTGTGCTTGGTTTTGGTGTCTGGCAAATTTTCGATCAAAAAGAATGTCAAAAAGCCGTTGAAGATGCTCTTTCTGTAGGCTTTCGATTGATTGATACTGCTAGTCTTTATCGAAATGAGGAAGCCGTGGGACGTGCTATTAAGGCATCTGGTATCCCTCGAGAGGATATTTTCTTGACTAGTAAAGCCTGGATCAGCCAGCTCGGCTACGAAGATACCAAATTAGCCCTAAAAGAAACACTTCGCAAACTAGATACTGACTATCTTGATTTATATTTGATTCATCAACCTTTTGGCGACTTACATGGTGCCTGGCGTGCTATGATTGAGCTTCAGCATGAAGGACTTATTAGAGCCATTGGGGTTTCTAACTTCTCAACAGGACGTTTGGCAGATTTTGCCTTGCAAACACCTGTTATTCCAGCAGTCAATCAAATCGAGTTGCATCCCTATAAACAACACAAACTGATTCAGAAAGCTGATAAGGAATTCGGTACCCTAACACAAGCCTGGGCTCCTTTTCACAGAGGAGAGGATGATATTTTTCAGGACTCAGCTCTGACTGCTATCGCTGAAAAACATGGCAAGACAGTCGCTCAGGTCATCCTCAGATGGCAAACCCAACAAGGGATTTTGACCATTCCTAAAAGTACCCATATCGAACGGATGAAAGAAAACTTTAATAGCTTCGACTTCCACCTAGACCAAGCAGACCTTGACGCTATCAGTAAACTAGACCGATACCCTGATGCCTATGGTCCTGATGAAAGCGTGGAACGCATTAAGCATTTATTGAAATATAGTGTATAAGAAAACGAGTTCGACTGAACTCGTTTTCTTATACACCAGCTCTTCTTGTGGCTTTCTTTAAGTAGTGACGGAGCTTAGGTGACATTCTCCAGAAAATAATTTTCAGTTTTAAGGAATCAGAACTCCTAAGTGCTAGACTTAGATATGTTTCAAGCGCTTTACTCACAACCGAAGTTTAGTAAAAAACAGTTTTTCAATTCGTAGAATTGCTAAACTGTTTTTATATAATATTTTACCCAATCACACTTCCGTTTGGAACAGATGGATCTACTGTCAAGACAGTGAGTTTGCCATCATGCTCTGCGGAAAGAATCATACCTTGGCTGACATATTTCTTCATCATCTTACGTGGTTTGAGATTAGCCACGACTTGAAGTTTCTTGCCGACCAATTCTTGTTCATTTGGATAGAATTTAGCGATACCTGAGAGGATTTGACGATCTTCACCGTCACCAGCGTCAAGACGGAAGCGAAGCAATTTGTCTGAACCTTCGACTTTTTCCACTTCTTTAACTTCAGCGACACGTATTTCAACCTTGTCGAAGTCTTCAAATTTGATTTGGTCTTTTTCAGACTTAAGTTCAACCTCTTCTGGGTTCCATTCCTTCTCTTGAGGTTTGCCTGCGTTCATTTGAGATTGGATGTAGGCAATTTCTTCGTCCATGTCCAGACGTGGGAAGATTGGAGTTCCTTTTGAAACGACTGTCACATTTTCTGGGAAGCCAGAAAGTTCAAGATTTTCAAGGTCAAATGCTACTGGCAATCCAAGTTGTTCCATAATGGCATTTGAAGTGGTCATCATGAATGGTTGAATGAGGTGGGCAACGACACGAAGACTAGCAGCCAAGTGAGCCATAACAGCTGCCAATTGTTCCTTGTCACCATCTTCTTTTGCAAGGACCCATGGAGCTGTTTCATCAATATACTTATTGGTACGTGAAATGATGTTCCAAACGGCGTCCAAGGCACGTGGGAAATCTACAGCATTCATTTGTTTGTGGAATTCTTCAATATTTTCAGCCACAACCTTAGCCAAATCAGCATCAAAGTCTGTAACGTTCTCAACATAGGCAGGCACTTGACCACCGAAATACTTGTTAATCATGGCAACTGTACGGTTGAGAAGGTTCCCAAGGTCATTAGCCAACTCGTAGTTGATACGGGCCACATAGTCTTCTGGTGTGAAGGTACCATCTGAACCGACAGGAAGACTACGCATAAGGTAGTAACGGAGTGGATCAAGACCAAAACGCTCTACCAACATTTCTGGATAGATCACGTTTCCTTTAGACTTAGACATCTTACCGTCTTTCATGACGAACCAACCGTGGGCAACAAGACGTGTAGGCAATGGCAAATCAAGAGCCATAAGGATGATTGGCCAGTAGATTGAGTGGAAACGAAGAATATCCTTACCAATCATGTGGATAATTTCGTGGTTTTCATCATTTTGCCAGAACAAATCAAAGTTACCATGCTCATCCTGACCATAACCAAGGGCAGTGATATAGTTGATAAGAGCATCAATCCACACATAAACCACGTGTTTTGGATCTGATGGTACTTTTACTCCCCAAGTGAAGGTTGTACGTGACACGGCCAAGTCTTCCAAACCTGGCTCGATGAAGTTTTTAAGCATTTCATTCATACGACCATCAGGTTGGATAAATTCTGGGTGTTCTTTAAAGAAGGCAGTCAAACGGTCTGCGTAGTTACTGAGCTTAAAGAAATATGATTCTTCAGAAACAAGCTCTACTTCATGTCCTGATGGAGCTACCCCACCAATGACATTCCCTTGCTCATCACGGTAAACTTCTGCCAACTGACTTTCAGTGAAGAATTCTTCGTCTGAAACTGAATACCAACCTGAGTATTCACCAAGATAGATATCTCCTTGTTCCAAGAGACGCTCGAAAACTTGAGCAACAACTTTTTCATGGTAATCATCAGTCGTACGGATGAATTTATCGTATGAGATATCCAAAAGTTGCCAGAGGTCCTTAACACCAACAGCCATACCATCCACATACTCTTGTGGTGTGATTCCTGCTTCTTCAGCCTTTTGTTGAATCTTTTGGCCGTGTTCATCAAGCCCAGTAAGGTAGAAGACATCATAGTTCATCATACGTTTGTAACGTGCCAAGACGTCACAAGCAATAGTTGTATAAGCAGAACCAATATGTAATTTACCAGATGGGTAATAGATAGGTGTTGTGATGTAGAATGTTTTTGTCATTTTAATTTCCTTTCATGTGTTAACAAATGGGCTAACACTGATGATATAACATCTTATTATAGCACGTTTTGGACACTAAAAAAACCAGCTAGGCTGGTTTTAAACATTACTAGTTTTGAAAGAGCTTTTTATCAGCTCTAACATCACGTTCATAGTCATAATCTAATTTCTTCACGTCACCCTCTGATAGGCGTTTGAAGCTTCTTTCTTCTATAAGTTTGCCTTTCTTATTATAAGTTGTGACGATTAATTTATTACCCTTAACCTTGTATCGAACAGTTTCTTCAAGAGATTCTTTATAGGATTTAACGTAAATCTTTTTACTTTCATCGTTATCAGCCTTAGTTCGATATTCACTTATTTTGTATTGATTATCTACTGCTTGGTCAATGACTTTGGTATATTCAGATAGTGACATGGTTGGTTTAAGCGTTCCAGACCAAACATCTGGACGGTATGCTTCGTCAGTATCATAGTCTGTAAAGTCAACCAGATTGTTCCCGCCAGCTAAGGTATAAAAATAAAATTTAACATTGTTACCTTTGACTTTAACAAAATCATGAGCCTCTAGGCCACTTTCCTTGAAAGATTCCATACCATCAACCATTTTCTTCTTATCTTTATGGTAAAAGCGATAAGTTTCAAGCAAATAGGTTCCTTCAGGTATTTTACCACCTTGCAGGTGCATAAACGCATAGCCACCAAATGAAAGTGCCACTAGGACAATCGCTCCCACCACAGAAGCAATAATAATTTTAGCTTTCTTAGACAAGCCTGTCTTAACAGGAGCAACTTGTGAAACGGCTTGTGTCACTTGGTCACTCAACTGAGCTTTCTGTAGATTAACACCCTCGTTCTTAGACTCTTGAGAAATAAATTCCCCATTAGCTTTTGCTTGTTGGATTTCTTCCTCTGTCGGCTTACGATTATTGATTGTTTCGAAATAATCTAACCACTCTTTTTCGTTCATAAAAGTCCCCTTTTTCATTGATACATCCATTCTACCAGAAAAAAGACTCCAAGGCTATTTGACTATTTTCATAAAAATAAAGCGGTACCAAACTGGAGAATCAACTCTCCCTTCTTGTACCACTTTACTCATTTATATCATTGGGTGATTAAATCTTATCACTAGATTTTTTACTACTATCACTTGAATCTGATTTTGATCCACTATTCTTACCGTCATTATATCCGCCATAGGTATCACCATAGTCATTACCATAACCATAGCCGTAATTGTAGCCATAACCATAATCATAGTAATCCTTGAAGTCATCATATTGATCACTATAAGTCTTCAAATCTTTCTTATAATCTTTGATAGCATCCTTATAGTCATCCCAGCACTCCTCAGCGTCTCACTTAC
>OLQK01001745.1_pt1 | contig 13286 bp, 9 predicted proteins | sample 1672501 | NCBI WGS metagenome assembly OLQK01 (sample SAMEA3136693, study PRJEB25190) | human gut metagenome | biome: human gut; feature: human-associated habitat; material: faeces | place: Austria | collected 2013 | reverse complement strand
TTTCCTCCATGGAGAGCAATATCATTGTCTCCGAGGCGGTGGAGGATTTTGTTGACCCGGAAGCCGAAACGACTACCGAAGATTGAGCATAAATGACGCAGCGTCCCCATTCCCGATGCCCAGCAACACCTCTGCGTCCCTATTCAGTTTTTTTCCGCCACGGCAACCGGGTTCCCGCCATCTCCAGCGCACGGCGCACCATTCCGCGCATGCCCTGCGTACCGCAATACATTAAAAGAACCGTCACACCTCCATAAGAAAGGGCCATGAGGAAGGCGCATAAAAACCAGGAAAAGAAAGACGCGGAAGGCTGCAGAGGAACAAATTTCCAGATCCAGCCCATGAACACGGCCGAAATCAAAATCAGCGCCAGCTGGTAACCGAATTGGAACCAGTAGTTCATCACATTTTTCCTGAATCCCCAGTTATACAGCATGAAAGGCTTCCATATGCCCACAATAAGTATCAGGCTGGAGATGCCCCCCAGCAAAACGCCGGGCAATCCCCATAAATAACCTCCGATGATCGCCACGGAAATGTTGATCACGCTTTCCGCAAGAGGAGCCCATACATCCCAGAACAAACCGTAACCGTATAAAAACTGATCCACAACCCCCCGCGTAATGGTGATGAACAGCCTGATAACGAGCAGCAGCATGATTTCCCGGGGAAGGATATAGCCCGCTCCCAGCCAAAGCGTGATGAATGGCTCCAAAAGCTGGTAAAGGGGGAAACATACCGTCCCGGCAATCAGCATGCGCAGGGAAAACAATTCACTGAACACCTTGCGGATTTTTCCCGCATTTCCCTCCGCAATCAAGTTGCCCACACTGGCTTCCGTACTGCCGAGCAGATTATTGACCAGAAGGTGCAGTTTCTCCACAACGGTGGAATAGTTGCCGAAGTAGGCCGCCATCTGGAGGGAAACAAAGGCATATACCAGAAACGGTGTCACCTGGAACTGGAAAAAGCTTCCCAGCCGATGCATAAACAACTGCTTGGTGTATTTAGTGACTTCAGGATATTTTTTGAACAGCTCCTTTCCCAGGGCCACATTGCTCTTCAGCCAGGGATAGACCTGATTGATCTTCCAATTCAGGATGAAGGAATAAACAATGCCGAAGAACAGCTCTATCCCTATCCATAAATAATAGCTTCCCGTATACCATGCAGACAGCATCTGGCATATGATTTTGATGATGGATGCCGTCTGGAAATAAAACGCCACTACGTAATTCCTCTGGTCCGCTCCCAAAAGGGTCTGCCTGTAGTTGGCAAAATACCCGATCAGGGAAGAGGCCAGAAAGGAATAATAAGCAAAATAAATGATTCCATAGGAAAAACCTGTGGAAGGGAAAATAACCGGCAGGAAACAGGAAAGCGCTACTCCAGCCGCAATGATTATCCGCCCTATCCACCGGTACATGTATCCCAGCACGGAGATAATTTCATTAATCCTGGTCTCATCATGTTCAAAGATCGGCTTGTAAAGCACATACCCGATAGCCGTGCTTATACCAAGTTCCGCCAAATTGAGGAAATTCAGCAGACTCATTAATGTTCCCGTCAAACCGACAAAATCGGCACCCAGGCAATTCAAGAATATCTTTCTTGAAAAAAAGGAAATGAGAAGAATCAAAACATAAAAAATGAGGTTGACCCTGGCGTTCAACAGGCTTTTCTTTACGCGGGATTCTTCCATGTTATTTATTCCATCATCCTTATCCTTTCCCGGGAGAAGTTAAAAATATCTGTTTTATTAATAACCGGATTATTTATTCAACCGGCAATATACCAACGGCATATTGCGGCTATACGGGTACGGAAAGCGGTGCCAATCTAGCACAACATCCTGCCGCATCAATATCTTTTTATGAAGCCTCAGCCAACAGGCCTTCACAGGGGATAGAAACCTGGCAGAATCGCCTGTTCCCATGACGCCTCCTTATCCGCTCACCGGATAAAAAACAAATTCCTCATTTTTACAGGTTCCATGGACCGAAACAGTTCCATAAAGTGTCCTTGTTTTATTTTTTCTTTTCATCTACATTACCGCCTGTGAGCAAGGGCAGGGTTCTCATCGTTACATATGTTTTTCCTCCGGAGGAAGGAGGCGTAGGCATGGCTGCCTATGAAATGGCCTGCAGCCTGAGCTCCCTGGACTGGGATATCCACGTCCTCACCCGCCCGCTGGATTCACCGGATGAGTCCTTCCGCTCCCACCAATACAGCCCTCTCACAACCCTGCCGGACACCCTGACGAAGGACAGTGCCCGTTTAAGGGAATACCTGGACGGGTTTCTGAAAGATTTCCGGACGGATGTTATTATCTACCACTCCTGGGCGGACTGGTGCCGGGAAGAATTGCTGGACGCGGCACGGGATTCAGGCATTCCGTTTTTCCTCCGCTCCCATGGTGCAGCTACCAATTTCCGCTCTTTTTTCCGCTTCAATTACCCTCCTTTCTTCGGCCTGAAAAAATGGCTCTGCTCCTTTTTTCAAGTACGCAGGGATATCCTCAACGTATGCCGGAAATCACCGTTAAACCGTCTCGTTTTTCTCGATCCTTACGGGACACTGTTCAAGAGCTTTGATTATTACTGCGCATCCAGAAGCAAACTTGCCCATTACTCCTGCATTCCCAACACATTCCCGGCTCTGAAAAGAACCGCTCCTTTTTTCCGGGAAAAATACGGACTTTCCTCTGCCCCCGTTTTTACCTGCCCTGCCGGCGCCAGCATGAGGAAACGGCAGCTTCTCTTCATCCGCCATGTGAAACGCTCCCGTCTGCGGCATATCATTTTTCTTTTTCTGATTCCTCAGCACAATGCCTACGCGGAACAAATGGAACAAGCCATCGGGGATGACCCCAGGTTCAGGATTCTCTACAGGCTCCCCCGTTTGGAAGTAGAAGCCGCCATTATGGAAAGCGATGCCGTTTTCCTTTACTCTTATCAGGAACAGGAGCCCCTCTCCATTCTGGAGGCGATGTCATGCGGCGTTCCCTGGTTCGCTCCGGACGCAGGAGCTCTTTCCACCCTGGAGGGGGGAATCGTCCTGAAAAACTCCTCCCCCTCCGTGCTGGAAAAAGCCGTGGAATCGTTGACGGACGAAAAAACACGCAAACTACTGGGGAGTAAAGGCCGCCGGCAATGGGAAGCCTGTTTCGCCCCCGACGCAGTAAACCAGGAATGGGAGCAACTGCTTTTTTCCTCCATCCGCCCGGAAGGAAAGCCTCCGTTCGCGTCTTCCATCGTCCGGGAGCATTTACCCACCTGCTAACCTTGCCTCCTCTTTCCAATCCATGCCGATCAAACGCCTCCGTCCCGTATTAGCCATAGCAGCGGACCTCCCTCTGGGCCGGCTGCTGACGTCTTTCCGTAACAAGGACCGGCGTACGATTCCCTGGATTTTTTCCCTTTTTCATGCTCTGGAATCTCAGGAAGATTTTGACATCCATTGGATCACCCTCAGCAAAGCCGTTTCTGCCCCGGAAACCATCCGGATGCGCAACCAGACCATCCACATTCTTCCCCTGGGCAGCATGGGCAGGAATATCCTGACGGCCCATTTCCTGACCGTCCGGAGAATACGCAAAACCCTGAACGATATCCAGCCGGACCTCCTGCACGTATGGGGCGTGGAGCAGGCTTACGCTCTGGCGGGGATTGCCTTCCGGGGAAAGAAGCTCCTTTCCTACCAGGGAGCCCTCACCGCCTACTGCCAGCGCGCTCCGCAGGCCTTCCTCCTCCATATGCAGGCCCTCTGGGAACGGATGGCCGTCAAACATTATGATCTTATCACGTGCGAATCCCCCTGGGCGTGCGGCCGCGTTGCGGAAATTGCCCCCCATGCCCGTCTATCCTGCATGGAATACGGCGTGGAACCTTCCTTTTACCATCTTGCCAGAAAACCTTCCCCGGAACCTTCCTGCCTCTTTGCCGGAACCATTTACGAGTTGAAGGGCATTTCCTACCTGGTGGAGGCCTTTACGCATCCGTCCCTTTCCCATGTCCAGCTGTTCATTGCGGGCAACGGAGCCCTCAGGGAAAGGCTGGAAGCCCTGTCCACTCCCAATATCCACTGGCTGGGCAGCATTTCCCGCGCAGAACTTCAGCAGCACCTTTCCACGGCGTGGTTCTTGGTGCATCCCACCCTGGGGGATTGCTGCCCCAACATCGTGAAGGAGGCAAGAGTCATGGGCCTTCCGGTAATCACCACGGAAGAAGGCGGACAAACTCAATATGTTCAGGACGGCGTATCCGGCTATATTGTCCCTGTCCGCAACAGCGCCGCCATCAGGGAGGCCGCGCAGAAACTTTCCGTCAGCCTGGATAAAGCCATGTCCATGGGAATGGAGCGGCATCAGGAATGCCGCCGCCTGCTGGACGTAAAGCAGACAGTAACCGGGTGCCTGTCACGTTATCATACCATGCTGTGTCCACGCTGATGAAATTATTCCTTATCCATCTGCTTTCCGGGATAGGCCGCCTGCTGCTCAGGCTCAGGGGGGTGCGCACCGGAACAGGCATCATTCTTTCCGGATTTCCCCTCATTAAAAAATTCCCGGGAGCGTCCATCACCATCGGCAACGGAGTCACCATCCACTCCCTGACCCGGATGAATCCGGTACTTTCCCATCACACCTGCCTGGCCGCCCTTTCCAATCAGGCAAGCATCACTCTGGAGGACGGCTGCGGCATCAGCGGAGCCACCCTGGTCTGCGTCAACGGCATCCGCATCGGACGCCACACGCTGATAGGAGCAGACGCGCTGATTCTGGACAACGACATGCACTATCCCCGGAGCGGCGCCAGGTGGGGATCAACCCTGGGACAGCCCGAACAGGGACAACCCATTTCCATCGGGGAAGGATGCTTCATCGGCGCTAGGGCCACCATCTTGAAAGGAGTCACCATCGGCTCCGGTTCCGTAGTCGCCGCAGGAGCCGTCGTCACCCGGGATGTGCCTCCCGGCTGCCTGGCCATCGGAAATCCCGCAGTAAATAAACCGCTCCCCGAACGTCTCAAACATCCCCGGGAAACACAAAAAGCCATCTGCCCTTGAGCATTTCCCCTGCCTGCCTCAGGGGGCTCCAAAGGCAGACTCTTTCATGACACCGCAAAATCCTACAATTTTATTACCCTCATCCCGGGAACATTGGATTGACATATCCCGATTCCTCGCGGCATGCCTGATTGTATGCGTCCACGCGCCGGCCTTCTCTTTCGCCAGCCTGTTCCAGCTTCCGGTTTTCAACGGCCGCGTGGCATTTTTCCTGATTCTGGCAGGCTATTTCATGGGCCGGAATAATTCCTGGAACAAAGCGTTCAAACGGGGTTATACGCTTCTCATTCCCTTTCTGTTCTGGAATATAGTCATCTCTTTCCTCCATCCGGGAATCATGAATATGGGACTGCCGGAATACTTATGCAACCTTGCAGGCTTCCGCTCCCTTTTCACTCCCGATTTTATTCCTCTTTCCATCAATGGATTGACGGGAGAACCCTTTTCCCCTCCCACATGGTTTTTGAGGGATATCATTCTCTGTTCCCTCATTTCCCCCATCCTGCTGAAATTGAAATATCCGGTTTTTGTCCTGATCCTGATCTGCTTCAGCACGGACTGGCTCCAATACCCCGTGCCGGCCAACAAGATTACCCTTGCTCCATCCACCGTCTCCCTGTTCAGTCTGGGCCTTTTCCTGTCTTCCATCAAACTGGCTGAAGTAAAACACGTTTACAAAAATTCCTTTACTCCCCTCGTCCTGCTCGCCGTAGGAACCGGGTTTCTGCTCAGCATCACCAATTACTTGAGCGTTTGCCAGAATAACCCGGAATGGAACATGCACAAAATACTGGCATCCTATGGAGTATGGAATATCTCCTGGCCGGCTGTCCATTTGAATTCCCTCTGCCCTGTCTTCGGGGCACTTCTTCTCATGGCCCTTGGAATCTGGCTGGAAAAGAAAATTCCCGTTGCCAGAAAGCTGTCCAACTATGCTCCCGCCTGTTTCCTGATATTCGTTCTTCATTATCCTTTGATCATGCTGATCCCCTCCCACATCTGGAAACAATCCTTTTTCGCGCCCTTTGTATTAATACCGGCCATCATTTTCCTTATCGTCGCATTCTATCTTTTCCTGAGAAAATTTTTCCCGGCCTGCCTGCCCTACGTCGCCAACGACCGCATCACCCATGTTCCCAAAAAAAATTAAGGCCTGTATCCTCTTTCTTTTTTTAACCGTTCCGGCCGCATTAGGCGCCGTCTGGTGCGCCAAACACGCCTACCGCTACCATTTGGCTGTCCATCCCCTTCCCTATTCCCCGGAACAGGGCGCCCTGCTGGAAAAACACCGGCAGGACAAACGCAATGCCCGGCTGAATCCCCATGCCCCCGTGTTGTTCCTGGGTTCCTCCACCATGGAATTCTGGCTGAAAGAAGGGAAACATTCCTGGGAAACCTGGTTTTCCCCTCTGGGATGCCTCAACCTGGGAACCAGGAGCGAGACCACGGGCAACCTGCTCTGGCGCCTCAATGACGGCCTGACAAGCCCGCTGGCGCCCAGAATCATCGTCCTGTATTCGGGAGTCAACAATCTGGGAGTACAAAAAAGCCTGGGATGGACGGCTTTTCAGGGAAACGTGGCCATCGTCAAAAAAATCAGGGAGATTTACAGCCCGGAAACGACCGCCATCATTGTCATTCCCCCGCTCATCGCACAAAAAGGGTCGCGCATGGAAACCTTCAGGAATTGTCTGCTGCAACACGACTTTGGAGAAAATGTCCATGTCCTCCCCCTCCATTTCTTCCTTCCGGGAAAAGACGCCAGCCTTTATACTTGGGACGGCCTCCATCTCAACGCCCTGGGATATGAAGCCATTTCGCCTCCGCTTTTCCGCTTCCTCCAACAGCTTTTAAGCAGGAGCAGCTTTTAGGGCTTCACAGGAACAACAAACTTTATCCGCCATTACTCCACGTGATGATTGAATCTTCTCCACCCCATCAGGCAACACTTCCCATGACCCTGTTTCTGGCAGGTCCCACCGGATCGGACAAATCCGCGGTAGCCGTGGAACTGGCGGAGATGCTGGACGCAGAAATCGTCAGTTCCGACGCTTACCAGGTGTACCGGGAGCTGCCCATCCTGACGGCGGCGCCTTCCCCGGCAGACCGGGAACGGGTCCCCCACCACATGGTTTCCATCATTCCGGTCCAAAAGAACTGGAATGCCACGGAACACTACCACCGCGCCATGCGCTGCATGGAAGAAATTCACGCACGCGGAAAAATCGCCATCGTCACGGGCGGTTCCGGCCTGTACTTCAAATTCCTCTCCCACGGCCTGTCGGAAGCGCCGCCGGGGGACGCTGCTCTCCGCGCCGCTTTCGCGAACTGTTCCACGGAAGCGCTATACGCCAGACTTTCTTCCCTGGATCCGGAAGGAGCGGCCTCGACGGATGCCTCCAACCGGCGTTATGTGGAACGCAATCTGGAAATCGTCCTTGCCGGAGGGAAACCTCTTTCCTTCTGGAAGAGGAACTGGCTGACCCCGCCGCGCGGACCCGGCTGGGTCATCAGCAGGGATGTTCCTGAACTGGACGAAAGAATAGCCCACCGTGCCGCACGCATGATGCAGGAGGGGGCCGTGGAGGAAACGGCTTCCCTCGGCCCATGCTCCGCCACAGCGGAACGCACCCTGGGCCTGGCGTTGATACGAAGCATGCTGCGCGGGGAAATCTCCCGTGAAAACTGCCAGGTCCAGCTGGCCCTCGCCACCCGGCAATACGCCAAACGGCAGCGCACCTGGCTGAAACGCGAACAATGGCTCCGGAAACTTCCGGCTTCCCCTTCCGACTCTCCCCGGGCTCTTGCAGAACGCATCATGGAAGAACTGGAACATTCACCCTTGTCCATACGGCGGTAAATATCCGGAACCGTCCCACAGCGGGGAAAATGCCAGACGCCATCCATGATGCATGCCGCAACGAACCTTGGACACAGGATGCGCATGGCAAATTGAGCTTACGCCACCCGCTTAAAAGCCAGAGATCTGTCGAAAGCGCCGCCGAATAACCGGATCAGGATGCCTGTCTTCCGCGCTTTTTGTCTTGGCTTACGGAAACATCTTTGGTTTACAGGGGCAGGCGGCAAAGCCTTTCTCAAAGCGGTCCGCCTTATCACCCCCATATCTTTTCCAGCATCGTGGCACGCATACTTGTAGGCTTATCAGGCGGAGTGGACAGCTCCGTGGCAGCGGCCCTGCTCGTGGAGCAGGGCCATGACGTAGTGGGGGCCTACATGAAAAACTGGGTGAATGACGAAGGCATTCCCGGCGAATGCCCGTGGGAACAGGACATTCAGGACGCGCTGGCCGTCGCCAAAACAACGGGTATTGAATTCCGGGTCATTGACCTGGTGGACGAATACCGCGCCCGCATCGTGAATTATCTGATTGAAGGCTACCGCGCCGGATATACGCCCAACCCGGACGTATTGTGCAACCGGGAAATGAAATTCGGCGTCTTTCTGGATTATGCCCTGGAACAGGGGTTCGACTACGTCGCCACCGGCCATTACGCCCGCAGGATGGACACGCCGCAAGGGGCTTTCATCCTGCGCGGGCGGGACCCGAACAAGGACCAATCCTACTTCCTGTCCCTGATGCGCCCGGACCAGATAGCCCGCGCCGTCTTTCCCCTTGGGGATCTGCTGAAACCGGAAGTGCGCGTTCTTGCGGAAAAATACGGCCTCCCCACGGCACGCAAGAAAGACAGCCAGGGCATCTGTTTCATCGGCCAGGTAAAGATGAGCGATTTCCTGCGCCACTACCTGCCGGACAAGCCCGGCAAAATCGTGGACACGGAAGGCCGGACGCTCGGCACGCACAACGGCCTGCATCTGTTCACCATGGGCCAGAGGAAAGGGCACGGCGTCGCCTCCCCGCGGGAGGGAGTCGCCTATGTGGTGGTGGGAAAGGATGTCCGGCGCAACCGCCTGATTCTGGGATACGAAGACGCGTCCACGCGGGGATTGTACGCATCCCGCGCCGTGGTCGGCGGCATTTCCAATACGCTCGCTCCCCTGCCGGCCCGCGTCATGGCCCAGCCCCGCTACCGGGCCAAGGCGGAATGGGCCTCCTGCGAATATCTGGAAGAAGGAAAGGTGCGCCTGGGCTTTGACACGCCCCTCCGGGCCCTGGCCGTGGGACAGGTCTGCGCCTTTTACGACGGAGGCAAGTTGCTCGGGGGCGGCTTTTTTGAATCCATAGAACCATGACTGACCCGGAACGCACCATAGCCGCACAGGCCACCGCCGCAGGACAGGGGGCCATCGCCGTCATCCGCATGAGCGGTTCCGGCTGCATGGACATCCTGAAACAATGCACCCCTGCGGCCTTCACGGAACGCCTCCGGCCGCGCAGGGCGACGCTGGTTTGCATCCGGGACGCGGAAGGAGCCGCCATTGACCAGGCGCTTGTCACCTGGTTCCCCGCCCCGGCCAGTTACACGGGGGAAGATACCGCGGAAATATCCTGCCATGGCGGCATGCTGGTGACGGACCGCCTGCTGAAACGCCTCTACCAATGCGGGGCCTCCCCAGCGGAACCGGGAGAATTTACAAAAAGGGCCTTCCTGAACGGGCGCATGGACCTGACCAAGGGCCACATGACCATGACCATCCTGCTCATCCTGTGGGTGTCGGCCATTGTCTCCTCGTTCCTGGATAACATCCCCTTTGTCGCGACCCTCATCCCGCTCATCCTGACCATGCAGAGCAGCGGTGTGGACGTGACCCCCCTCTGGTGGGCAGTCTCCCTGGGCGCCTGCCTGGGCGGCAACGGCACCCTGATCGGCGCCTCCGCCAACGTGGTCCTCTCCGGCATCAGCACCCGCCACGGCTTCCCCATCACCTTTGCCAGTTACCTGAAGGTCGGTTTCCCCATGATGCTGGTCTCGGTGGCCATCAGTACGGTCTTCCTGCTCATCCGTTTCGGCTGAGCCAGACATAGTGAGCAAATAATTTGTGTAATGTGTAAATTGTGTTTTCTAACATGGGAAGGAGTAAAACACTATGAGTCAATCCATCTTCAGCGGCGACTTTGTCGACCTGAGTCTGGGTCAACTGGGTGCCAGTAAAATCAAGACCGTCAACGGTCAGCAGCACGTGGTCCACTTTGACCTGGGGGAGGGCAAAGACCTGGTCTACGTCTTCAGCGTCACCAACGAAAACCGCTGCTATCTCCAGCGGGCAAAGCCCTACCCGATGACGCAGGTCCGCTTTGCCAGCACCGAGGAGACGCTGCACTACATCGCCAAGGATTACAGCGCCTTCCAAAACGCCCGGAAGAGCCGGAAGTATCAGGACTTCGTGGACATCGCCCATAAAACCATCGCCCTGACCCAGCGAATGGAAGACCTGTTCATCACCCACAACATCAGCACCGAAGACATGGCGCTCCTCCACCAGGAGACCGACCGCCTGACCAAGCTGATGGAGGAGATCCACAGCCGCTCGCCGGAGGTGTGATCCCAGTTGCATCCCATGAAAAAAGGACGCCCCACGGCGTCCTTTTTTTCATGTAAACATGTAAATTTTAGCAAATGTCAGGTGCTATCTTCGGCTCAGTGCATCAGCAGGATCATCGTCATGCTCAGCAGCAGCACCAGCACCGAAGCCGGCAGGGCGTATTTACAGTACCGCTTCCAGCCGATGGGCGCTCCCTCCCGCGCCGCCACGGCCACGCCGGTGACGTTGGCCGAGGCCCCGATGGGGGTGGCGATGCCGCCGATGTCCGTCCCCTTGGAGACAGTCCAGGTCAGCGTTTGCAGGTCCATCCCCAGGGTGTCCGCCAGAGACAGCAGGACCGGCACCATCACCGCCGCCATGGGCACGTTGTCCACGAAGGCCGAGGCGATGGCAACGAACCAGATGAGTACCACCACCGTCCGGACCGGGTGGCCCCCGGCCAGCTTGGCCAGGACCTGGGCCAGGCCGTTGAGCAGGCCGGTCTGTTCCAGGCCGCTGACGGTCAGGAACAGGCCGACGAGAAAGCCCAGGGTCTTCCACTCCACCTGCTTGAGCAGGCCCCAGGGGTACTTGGTGGTGCAGAGGGTGGCCCCCGCCGCCAGGATCCCGATGGTGGGCATGGTCAGGCCCGTCAGGGTATGGGTGGCGATGAGCAGCACAACGGCGGCAAACAGCCCCACCCGCACCCGAAAGATCCGGTGGTTCGGGATGGCGTCGCCGGGGTCGATCTCCCACAGCTCCGGGGCAACGCCCTTCTCCCGGCGCTTGAGCTTGTTGTGAAAGCAGACGTAGAAATACACCAGCGCCAAGCCCAGCCCGGCCAGGCAGATGATGCCGTTGTTCTGCAAAAAGTCCCAGAAGCTCAGGCCCAGAGACGTCCCCAGGATGATGTTGGGCGGGTCGCCGGTCATGGTGGCTGCGCCCCCCAGGTTGGCGGCGAAGATCTCCCCGATGATGAGGGGCACCGGGTCAAAGCGCAGATACTGCGCCAGCCGGACCGTCGCCGCCACCAGGAAGAGGATCACCGTCACGCTGTCCACAAACATGGCCAGCAGCGCCGCCAGGATCATAAAGCTCAGCAAAATGGCCATAGGCCGGAAGCCCAGGGCGCGGGCCAGGCGCAGGCTGACCCAGTCGAAGAAGCCGGCCTCCCCCATGCCCTCCACCAGCACCATCATGCCGGTGAGGAAAAACATCGTGCTCCAGTTGATGCCCACGTTCAGCTCCGTCACGCCCCCGTGGGCAAACCAGAACCGGGGCGTGAGGAAGCTGTGCAGGCTCAAAGCCTCCAGCACCGCCGGGGGATGGGTCAGCAGCAGCAGCACCAGCATCCAGCACCCGGCGCACAGGGAGACCAGATAGCGCGGGCGTTTGTCCCGCAGAAGTTCCACAAATAAAACGATGGCAATGGCCAAAGCCAGGGTCTTGCTCAGCATGAAAATCCTCCCGTGGTCCGTTTCTTTTGCAGGGTCATGGCTCAGTAGCGGAGGAGAAGCATCACCATGCTGATGGCCAGGACAATGACCGCCGCCGGCGCGGAGTATTTACAATACCGCCCCCAGCCGATGGCGTAGCCCTCCCTGGCGGCAATGGCCGTGCCCGCCACGTTGGCGGAGGCCCCGATGGGGGTGCCGCTGCCGCCGATGTCGGTGCCCATGGAGAGGGTCCAGGCCAGGGCGTTCAGGTCTACCCCCATGGTCGCGGAGAGCGAGGTGATGACCGGCACCATGGTGGCGGCAAAGGGAATGTTATCCACAAAGGCCGAGGCAATGCCGGACAGCCACAGGATGATGATGACCATGAGGGTCAGGCTGCCGCCGGTGATGTGGGCGATGCCCTGGGCCATGGCCTCCAGCACCCCCGTCTGCTCCAGGCCGCTGACGGCCAGAAAGAGGCCGATGAAGAAGAGGACCGTCTGCCAGTCCACGCGCTTGAGCAGCAGGATAGGGTCCTTGTTCACCAGCAGGGTCAGGACCGCGGCGATCACACCCACCATGGCCACGGTGAGGCCCGTCTTGGCGTGGGTGATGAGCAGGACGACCGTCAGAAGAAACACGCCCACGTTCAGGGCAAATTTGCGCCCGCTGTGGATGGATGCTTTCGGGTCCATCTCCATGGCCTTCTGCCGGGCAGCCTCGTCCTGGGTGGCCACCTGCTTGCGGAAGGCGAAGTAGAAAAAGGGCACGATGACCACCATGCTCACCAGGACGATGAGGCCGGTGTTCTGCAAAAAGTCCCCGAAGGTCAGGCCCAGAGCCGTGCCGATGATGATGTTGGGCGGGTCGCCGCTCATGGTGGCCGCGCCGCCCAGATTGGCCGTGAAGATCTCCGCAATGATCAGCGGAACGGGGTCGAATTTCAGCAGCCGGGCCAGCTGGACGCTGGCCACAGCCAGGAACAGAATGACGGTGATGCTGTCGATGAACATGGACAGCACCGCAGACAGGATCATAAAGCAGACCAGCAGCGGCACCGGCCGGTAGTTTACCAGCCGCGCCAAACGCAGGCACAGCCAGTCGAAGAACCCGGCGCCGCTCATCCCCTCGACCATGATCATCATGCCGCTGATGAAGATAATGGTGCTCCAATTGATGCCGGTGTTCATCTCGTTCACGGCCGCGTGGCCGGTGTACCAAAAGGTGGTGGTGGCCATGCTGCCAAAGCTCAGGGCCTCCTCCACCGCCGCCCAGGAGTGCATCAGCCCCAAAAAGACCACGATCAGGGTCAGGGCGCCGGCACAGAGCGTCACGATATAG
>OLQK01001741.1_pt1 | contig 13310 bp, 11 predicted proteins | sample 1672501 | NCBI WGS metagenome assembly OLQK01 (sample SAMEA3136693, study PRJEB25190) | human gut metagenome | biome: human gut; feature: human-associated habitat; material: faeces | place: Austria | collected 2013 | reverse complement strand
GCCACCAGCATAATATTACGTATCTTAAGTCCTCCAAGAAACAGATCCTTTACTTCTCCCATATGAAACCTGTCCTGTTCATTGAAGAAATCCTGTATTTCACCATCTACATCTGTAATTACCGAAAGTTCTGCCTTATTTCCGATCAGATATGCCATCATCTGGTCTGTCACATCCATAATGTTATCCATCGTCATATTCAGACTGTCTGCCACCTGATACTTCTTATATTCTCTTTCATAGAATCTGTACTGACTATCACCATAGATTGCCACTTGAAAACTGGTCAGCAAAAGTACACCTATCAGTAAAAACATCATAATCACTGCAGAAATCTTCTGTGTTTGCTTCATTTTATTTCTCCTTGTCTATTCTTTATTGTCATTCCATCCTTTTTCCCTTATAATATTTCCTAATGGGAGGAATTTGCAATGGATATTAATTATGAATTATATAAAGTATTTTACTATGTAGCAACTACTTTAAGCTTTTCAGAAGCTTCTAAAAAGCTCTACATATCTCAATCGGCAGTCAGCCAGTCTATTAAAGCGCTGGAAGGAAAATTGTCTCAGACTCTCTTCATCCGTAGCACTAAGAAGGTACGCCTGACTCCGGAAGGCGAGATTCTGCTCCGTCACATCGAACCGGCGATCAGCCTGATCCGCCGCGGCGAATCACAGCTTCTGGAATCCATCACTACCGGTGGACAGATCCGAATTGCCGCCAGTGACACAATATGTCGGTATTTTCTGGTGCCATATATTGAACGGTTTCATCAGGCATTCCCGAATCTGCATATCAAAATCATCAATGCAACATCTATCCGCTGTGTCGATATCCTGAAAAACGGGCAGGCAGACTTTATCGTCGTAAACTATCCAAATGCTTACCTGAACAATCTCTGGTCTATCAAACGGATCAAACAGTTCCGGGATGTATTTGTAGCTAACCAGTCTTTCTCGCAGTTAAAAGATCGAAAGCTTTCACTTGCAGAACTCTCTGAGTATCCGCTTCTGATGCTGGACAAGCAGAGTACCACAAGCGAATTCTTGCACAGTCTCTTTCAGCAGCACCAGCTGGAACTGGTTCCGGAAGCAGAACTCAGCAGTAACGACCTGCTGATCGACCTTGCACGTATCGGATTAGGCGTTGCCTTTGTTCCTGACTACTGTGTACCTGATGATTCCGATGAACTCTTTATTGTAGAAACCAGAGAATCCCTGCCACAGAGAGAACTTGCTGTTGTCTACAACGATAAACTTCCGGTATCTCCGGCTGTGACAGAGTTCTTAACTTACTTTACCGAACTGCCGGACCAGAAACTTTGAATCTGATCTCTCACATTATGAATATTGCAATACTGGATGCCTTTCCACTCTCGTGGAAAGGTATTTCTATATCTGGCTTCCCGAAAACGTTCATCCAGCAAAAGAATCACACCTCTGTCTTCTTCCGTCCGAATTACTCTTCCTGCCGATTGCTGTACTTTGTTCATTCCAGGATATACATAAGCATAATCAAAACCATTCTGACCTCTGGCGTCAAAATAATTCTTCAAGAGTTCCCGCTCCAGGCAGACCTGTGGAAGTCCTGTTCCCACGATCACCGCTCCGATCAGACGCTCTTTTGCAAGATCAATCCCTTCCGAGAAAACTCCGCCCATAACACAGAAGCCCATCAGACTTCCCTCACGTTCTTCTTCAAACCCTTCCAGAAAGATTTCCCGTGCTTCTTCCGACATATAAGGTGCCTGTACCAGACACTCAATCTGTCCGACATTATACTCTTCTCTTCCTTCTGATGCGCTCTGTTTCCTGTCTGCTAATTCTACAAAAGCGTCATATACCTGTTCCAAAAAATGATAAGATGGAAAGAAAGACATGTAATTGCCTTCTTTGGCAGATGCCATCTCATAGAGGTATTCTGCATACCGTCGGTACATCTTCTCGCCTCGCATGGTATATCTGGTACTCACATCCGTTCCCAGCAATAATCTGCTCTGGCTTTCTTCAAATACCGTTTCCGCATACACTGCATAATCATCCTTCTCTGTGCTGAGCAGTTCTTTATAATACTGTATCGGCAGTAATGTAGCCGAAAACAATATCGTACTATTCCCTTTCTCAATATATTCTTTGAGATTCACCGCAGGATTCACACAAAACAGGCGGAGGAAAAACTCTCCATCCTTTGCAAGTTCTGCATAGATCAGATAATTTTCATCCAGCTTCTCATACACCGTAATAAACATACGTACTTCAAAATATAACTTCAGTACATCCTCGCGCTCTGCAAACTGCTTATAATCCTCCAGGAACCGTTCCATCTCCGCCATCAGTGATAACAATTTCAGATAAATATGCATCGCGCTGTCAAGCAGCGTCACACCATCACAGTTTCTCTTTAGTTCCAACAATTGTCGATTGCACTCTTCCAAGCGCTTTGTCAGTCTCACATCAATATGCTTTACCTGTCGCTTCACCCGTAAGATTTCTTCTTTGCACAGACTGGCACTGTACATTTCTCTGCCGCGTTCTACAAGATTATGCGCCTCATCGATCAAAAACAGATATTCTCCTTTTACGCCCTCTCCAAAAAAACGCTTTAAATGAGCGTTAGGATCAAACACATAATTATAATCACAGATTACGGCATCCATCCAGATTGCAGTATCAAGCCCCAGTTCAAATGGACATACCTGCCATTTCTCCGCCTGTTCTTCCAACACGCTTCTGGTGACCGCATCCTGTCCTGTGATCAATTCATAAACTGCATCATTCACCCGGTCAAAATGTCCCTTTGCATAAGAACAGTACTCAGGATTGCACTCCGCTTTATCGCAAAAACAGATCTTCTCTTTTGCAGTCAGCGTAATCACTTTATACTTCAATCCCTGTTCTTTCAGAGTATTAAATGCACCTGCGGCTGCCGTTCTGGTAATCGTCTTTGCTGTCAGATAAAAGATCTTTTCTCCAAGCCCTTCACCCACTGCCTTCACCGCAGGAAACACGGTTGCCAGAGTCTTCCCCGTACCTGTAGGTGCCTGAATAAATAATTTCTTCTTTCGCAGGATCGTTCGATATACTGACGATACCAGTTCTCGCTGTCCCTTTCGGTAATCATAAGGAAACTCCACCTGCTTCACAGATGCATTGCGTTCTTCCCGCCATTCAATCTGGAATCTTGCCCACTTCTCATACCGATGCATCAGATCCATAAACCATTCTTCCAGCTCGTCTGCCTTATATGACTCACGGAACCTGCGAATATCCTCTGTCTCCATATTACAGTAAGTCATCTGCACATCAATCTCAGCCAATTCCTTTTCTCTTGCATAAATACAGGCATAACACTTCGCCTGTGCCAGATGTACCGGAACCGGCTCTTCCATCCGCTCCAGATCCTTGAACACACCTTTAATCTCATCGATACATATCCGTTCTTCCTCAATAATTCCATCTGCCCGACCTTCTACCTGTATGTCGAATGTATCAAATTCCACCACCCGGCGCAGCGTAACCTCCGGATGATAAGAGGCCCCCATCCGTTTCTGAATCTTGCGGTGAAGCTTTGCTCCCATCTGCATAGCATCCTTGTCCTGCGCTGCTATTCGATTGTCAATGTCTCCGCTCCTAAGGATGAATTCCACCAGATTACGGACTGAGATCTTTACTTTTTGTCTGTCCATAACTTCCATCTTTCTTTCCGATTTGTTATGAACCATTGTACACTATATCGGATCGTTATTCAAATTCCACCAGATTCTTTCTGCACCATAACGGTAGATGTCCCATCTGACATCGTGGATTCTTTCTCTCCTTAATCGCGATCGCATCTGTAAATTCTTTCCACAATCCACTGAACTTCTCTTCCTTCGCTGAGTATGAGCTGAACCGGTCTTCATCCACATGCTCACCGGATACCAGTATCCACTGTCTGCCAGCCTCATGCACCGCATATTCTTCATGAACCGCATCATGTATCATCCAGTTTTCAACCGACAACCGTTCTGCAAAATGTGGTGCCACACAGGAAAGCACTCTGCACTTAGGTTCAAATCTGGCATATAGGATTCCCTGTTCCAGTTCCCGGAAACGTATCAGTTCAATCCATCTGGTCGTCTCATTATTCACCGTTCTGCTAAGTTCAAAAGTCTGTTCCACCTGCGCATTCCCCAGGTGATCCATGATTCTTCTGCTGTCCGGGATCTCTCTGGCAGCAAGCATCGTCCCAAGGATCACATCTCCCCTGTCCGGATCATCGGAAAGAGCTGCCTGATAGATCAGCTTATACGCATACCACCCCATATGGGATAAAATCATGCGTTCCACCGATAGTGCCTTCTTCTCATTCGATTCAACTACTGTATATTCACAAAACACCTCCTGCTCCAGGTGACCGCGGAAACGGATTCCACACTCCGCTCCATGGTCCGGCACAAGGTACTTCCACGCATCATAAAGCGCAGAAAAAAGTCCTGTCACTTCATTCTCACACACATAAATTCTTTTCATTCACACCACCGCCAAATCTCACATCATCAAACAACGATAACTGCTGATACGTCATGCCACGCACTTCCTGTGGCAGCCTTTCTCCTGCATCCAGCAGATTCCTCGCAATATAATTCTGTTCCAGCTTCACCGGATAAATCATACGCCCTTTACAGGTTAGAAAATACATTGCCCGCTTCAATACTACTCCTATCTTCTTCAGATCCTGAAAATCCAATGTGCCAAGCCTTCTGGCCCGGACGATCCGTCCTGCCGACCGGTACCCAAGTCCCGGCACCCGCAGAAGCATCTCATAAGGTGCGCGGTTCACTTCCACCGGAAAATACTCCAGATGTCTGAGTGCCCAGTTACACTTCGGATCAAACAACGGATTGAAATTAGGTTCCTCCTCTGTCAGCAGTTCTTTTGCCTCAAACTTATAATACCTAAGAAGCCAGTCTGCCTGATACAGGCGATGCTCTCTGAGAAGTGGTGGTCCCTGATCTGTTTTAGCCGGAAGCGCCTTATCCACATTCACTGACACAAATGCTGAATAAAACACCCGCTTCAGATCAAACCGCTGATATAACGTCTCTGCCACATGGAGCATCTGATAATCCGTCTCCGGTGTCGCTCCTACGATCATCTGTGTACTCTGTCCTGCCGGCACAAAAGACGGTGCATGATGGTATACTTTTAATTCATAAGCATTCTGGCTTCTGCCATTCTGCACCAGCCGCATAGGCTTAAGAATCTTATCTCTGGTCTTATGCGGCGCCAGCGTTCTTAATCCTTCTGCCGTAGCAAGTTCCAAATTCACACTCATCCTGTCTGCCAGAAATCCCGCCCGCTGTATCTCAAACTGTCTCCGGTCTTCATAGCCTTCTGAGACCTGCTTATAATAAATGATCAGCACCATTGCCATAATAAAAAGGGTTCCAAGGAACATGCCAAGCATAAACATGCCTCCGTAAATTCCAATAAAATCATTTCTGGACGTTTCTCTGCATTCGATATCTATACTGTCTGCGCCCTGATCCTGCACCGCCTGCCACATATAATCCTTTAGCTTAAGTTGTGCATCTTTGGTCAGCGATACATTAAACCCATAATATTCATATATTTTCATATCATATCTATATGCATCCTTAATCTGCTGGTACAATGCATCAAATGTATCATCTGCAAGCACCACCGTAAAGGAATCCAGAATATTCGAATTCACCTGACCATTTCCTTCGAAATGCCGAAGCTTCCCTTTGACCTTATACACCTGATCCATCAGTTTCATATTAGAATATTTATATGAATTACGTCCTGTTCCCAGAAGCATTTCCTGTCCGGACAATTCTACTTTTTCCCCTGTCATTGCACAATACTCGGACAATGGCATTACCATCATAATCCTGAGATTGCCATTATCATTTAAATAATCAAACTTTGTCTGATCAAACAACACATGATCCTTCTGCAGACATCCAGCCACTGTATAATATCGATAATCCGTCGTATCCTTTTCCGCGATCTGATATTCTTCGCAATGTATTTTAATCTTATCAAGAACTTCCTGATTCTTTTCCATATCAGATGTATCCATATATATTCCAAAATCATTCGGATGACGCGCCTGTACCATATCTTCCATTCCAATCATCAGACTTCCGGTAGACGACAACATAACTAATACCATCGTAGACAGGATACAAATGCTCGCAAGACCCGCTGCATTCTGCTTCATCCGGTACATCATTCCCGAAACGCTGATGAAATGCTCCGGTTTATAATAGAATCTGCGGTTTTTTCTGAGCATCTTAAGGATCACAATACTGCCTGCTATAAATAACAGATAGGTCGCAAGAATAACCAGAATAACTGCTACAAAAAATACCTTTATAGAATCTATGGTTCCTTTCGCAGACAAGGCCAGATAATATCCTTCAATTAATGCTACAGCTCCCAAAATTGCCAGAATCCATTTACTTTTGGGCTCCCGTTCTCCCACGCTGCTGCCACGTAGCAATTCAATCGGCTGAGAAACACGAATCTTCCTTCTGCTTTTCAGATAGATTAAGAAATGTATCACCGCAAATAAAAATGCGGTAACAAGTATTGCTTTACTTGAAATGAAAAAGCCAAATACATTTTTCTGTCCGATTATTTTACAGAGCATCAAAAACATGGTCTTACCGAAAAGAATACCAAAAAGAATACCAAGCACTACACTTCCCGCTGCCACCATCATAGTTTCCAGAAAAAGCACATGTCCCAGATGCTGTTTTTCCATTCCAAGGATATTAAATATTCCAAATTCCCGCTGTCTCCGTTTCATCAGGAAAGCATTAGAATACATTAAAAACGCAAATACAAAGATACCTACGATCACGGTTCCATACCTCATGATCAGGCTCAGTGTTCCCCCTGCAAACATCTTTTTCACCGCAGGATCCAGGCTTAAAGACATCATCACATAGAACATAACCACCGACAGCACACAGGTAAATAGATACGGAATATAAAGTTTACCATTTTTTCGGATATTATTTGCAGCCAGTCTCACATAAAATCCCTTTTTCATCACATCTCACCGCCTGTCGCGAGCAATGTCAGTGTATTCGAAATCTTCTGATACATCTGCTCATCTGTACTGTCACCACGGTAAATCTGATGAAAAACTCTTCCATCCTTAATAAACAATACTCTTCCTGCTCTGCTGGCTGCTCTTGCGGAATGTGTCACCATAAGGATCGTCTGACCTTCTTCGTTCACTTCTCCAAACAGACGCAGAAGATCATCTGCTGATCTGGAGTCCAGAGCTCCGGTCGGCTCATCTGCAAGGATCAGTTTGGGATCTGTGATCAGCGCCCGCGCTACAGCCACACGCTGTTTCTGACCACCTGACACTTCGTATGGATACTTATCCAACAGCTCTCGGATACCAAGCTTCTGCACAATCGGAAGCAGGCGGCTGTTCATCTCCTTCACGCTTTTTCTGGATAATACCAACGGAAGAAAAATATTATCCCTCAGGCTGAACGTATCGAGCAGATTAAAATCCTGAAATACAAATCCAAGGTTTTCTCTGCGGAACTTTGTAATCTCCTTGTCTCGGATCAGCCCTATATCTTTTCCATCCAGTTTCACTCTTCCTCCTGTCGGGCGATCCAGTGCTGCCAGAATATTCAGCAGCGTACTCTTACCGGATCCGGACTCTCCCATGATTGCCACGTATTCTCCTTCTTCTACCGAAAATGACACATCCGCCAGAGCCTGTACCTGATTGCCACCCAGACGAGTCGTATATACTTTTTTCAGACATGATACTTCTAAAATAGTCATTATCTATAACCTCCTTTTTCTGTTCTGCTATCAGTATAGACCTGCCCTGCTCTGTCAGACATCGATTCCGGTGACAATATGACCATCTCATGTGACATTTTTGAAAGACGCTATCCAATCATTCAATATTAAACTGACGTTCCTTCAGATCCAGTGTAAAACAGCTGCCAACTCCCGGCTTTGATTCAACTGCGATCCCGACATTCAGATGTTCGGCCGCTTTTCGGCAAAGATTTAGCCCAAGTCCTGTCGCCTTTTTATCATTTCTTCCATTATATCCGGTAAAACCTTTTTCAAATATTCTCGGCAGATCCTCTGGCGCAATGCCAATCCCGGTATCCTCCACCGACAGTTTTTTATCTTCCGTCACCCGGATCGTAATGATTCCCGATGGCGTATATTTCACCGCATTGGAAATAATCTGCTCTAAAATGAATAACAGCCACTTTTCATCCGTCAATACTTTTACTTCTGTCGGCTCGTACACCAGACGCAATTTTCTCCGAATAAACTGTGGTGCATACCTGTGGATTGCCTGTCGTATGATATCGTCCAGATTATATTCTTTTATTACAAAATCCGACTCACGGCTTTCCAGACGAATGTAGGACAATGCCATTTCCGCATATTGTTCAATTCGAAACAGCTCTGCCAAAAGCTCTCTGTTCTGTCTGGTATCTTCCTCCTGCAGAATCATCCGCATCACAGCGATCGGCGTCTTAATCTGATGTACCCAGATTGTATAATACTCTTTGCTCTCCTGCTCCTGATTCTCCAGTTCCACAAGGTGTTCATAGCAACTCTTTCCAAGATTCATAACCATCTGCTGGTAATCTTTTTCTGCCAATGTATCTGCCTCCGGCATATCCCGGTATGCATACTCAATTCCTGGTATCAATTCCATTCTCTTCCGGTGCTTTCTGCAGAACTTCCAGAACCATAACACATTCATAACCAGAAGAAAGGTCACACCAAGTACCGTTCCATACGCCGCCGCTTCTACCGGAACATTATACAGATAAAACACGCTTCCATAGATCACACCCAGTAATATAACCAACCAGATCCACCGCTTATGCTCGCGCATATACCATCTCAGCAGTTCTCCTATCCGTTCCTTTTTCATCACTCATGTTCCTCCGGCAATTCAATCAGATATCCGTGTCCCACTCTGGTCGTGATAAAATCTTTCAGTCCCGCCTGTTCTAATTTCTTACGAAGTCTGGTTACATTTACAGTCAAAGTATTCTCTTCTACATAACAGTCATCTTCCCAAAGCCTTGTCATAAGCGTATCTCTGCTGACAATCTTGCCTCGATTCTCCATCAAGGTCTTCAAAATACGAAATTCGTTCCGCGTCAGTTCAATCTTCTGATCATTCCAGTTCAACGTCGTATCATTCAGATTCAATACTGCTCCTCCGCATTCCAGCACCGGCACCTGATTACTTCTGTCATAGGTTCTTCGGAGTACCGCCTGGATCTTTGCGATCATCACATTCAGATCCACCGGCTTCGGAATAAAATCATCTGCCCCCATATTCATTGCCATAATAATATTCATATTATCAGATGCTGAAGAAATGAAAATTACCGGAATATTGGAAATCTTCCGTATCTCGCTACACCAGTGATAACCGTTAAAAAACGGAAGCATAATATCAATCAGCACCATGTGTGGATCATATTCTATAAATTCATGAATCACATTCTGAAAATCCGATACCAGACGCACTTCATTGCCCCATGATTCAATCTGTTTTTTCATGGCTTCTGCCATCGTAAAATCGTCTTCTATAATCAGGATTCGATACATTTCCCCATTCCTCCTTATCCGCATATTTTACCACAGGTTACCATGCAATTCCTCCCAAAACCGCAAATGTAAGATAAATGTAAGGTCACATAGATAAGAAAGAAGCAGCCCTGTTTTTCCCCAGAACTGCTCCATTTCATTATACCTTATTCAAAAATCTGCACATCCAGATATTACAATTTATTCACTGCACCTGAAAGATACTGGTTGTCACTCTCGTAGAATTTCTCCGACTCCACTGCCTCTGCAAGTACCGGATCGATCGGCATCTTACCGAGTACCGGAACGCCAAGCTCTTCTGCAATCTCATCAATATGGCTTTCACCAAATACAGAAATCTTTTTACCACAATCCGGACACTTCAGATAACTATAGTTTTCTACAATACCAAGTACTGGAATATGCATAGCTTCTGCCATATTGTAAGCCTTCTTCACGATCATTCTGACCAGATCCTGCGGAGATGTTACGATTACTACTCCATCCACCGGAAGCGACTGAAATACTGTCAGCGGTACATCACCGGTTCCAGGCGGCATATCAATAAAGAGATAATCTAGCTCGCCCCACATAACGTCAGTCCAAAACTGTTTTACTACGCCTGCGATCACAGGTCCACGCCAAATAACCGGATCTTCCTCATGCTCCAGCAAAAGATTCACCGACATAATACGAGTGCCATCCTTTGCTCCGCAAGGGAACATTCCGGCATCACTGCCCTTTGCAGACTCGTGAATACCATACATCTTCGGAATCGACGGTCCTGTAATGTCCGCATCCATAATACCTACAGAAAATCCCTGTTCACGCATCATACGTGCAAGTGATGCGGTTACCATAGACTTGCCGACACCACCCTTGCCGCTAACTACGGCAATCACTTTATTAACATGAGAATATGGATTCGCCGGTTCATGCAAATCTACCGGTTTCTTTCCACATGTAGCCCCCTGCGCACAGCTGGCACAATCGGATGGTGTGCATCCATTCTGCTGTTCTGCCATGATGATTCCTCCTACTCTTCTACTGCAGCAATCAGTTCTACTTCACACAAAACTCCCTTTGGAAGAGTCTTTACTGCGACACAGCTTCTTGCTGGTTTGGATGTAAAGTACTTACCATATACTTCATTAAATGCACCAAAGTCTCCCATATCAGCCAGGAAACATGTGGTCTTAAGTACATGTGCAAAATCTGTTCCTGCTTCTTTCAGAACTTCACCCAGGTTCTTGCATACCTGCTCTGTCTGTTCTTCAATCGTAGTTGCAGTTACATCGTTCACTACCGGATCAATTGCAATCTGTCCTGCCGTGTACAGTACACCGGCGTGTACGTATCCCTGCGAATATGGTCCTAATGCTTTTGGTGCTTTTTCTGTTGCTACTACTTTCATTGCTGTTTCTCCTTTGACTTTGCTAATAATTTCTGTGCCACACATATATCGAAGAGTGCCATTCCTACGGATTTGAAATATGTTGTACCCTCCGCAATCTGGTCTTCATCTGCATCGGATTTCAGGAAATCACTCATAAGAACCGCCTGCTCTTTTTTCAATCTTCCCTCTGCAATCGGCTGACTGAGATCCCCCGCCTCCTCACATGCATACGGAAGCTCGATATATACCTTATCCGTCAGATCCCAGATGGCATCCGGTATCTCACGCATCTCCGGTGTGTATGATCCGATTGCGATAATACATTTGCCACGCAGCAGTTCCTTATCGTTCGGAAGTACCGGAACGGCGGATGGTGTAGCGGTACAGATAATATCACTGTGTTTCACCAATTCTTCTGTCTTCTTACACCATACCACTTTTGTATTCGGATTATCAATCGCTTTCTCCAATCTTGCAATAAAATCTGTAAGATCTCTGTCACTGTGATTGTAAATGTATACAGTATGGATATCTCTGGCTGCGCATGCATATAATGCCAGATGGAATCCCTGCGCTCCTGCTCCTATGATGCCTACTGTATGACAATCCTTACGTGACAAATGACGGATACCCACACCGCCAACTGCACCTGTCCTCCAGGCAGTCACAGACTGTCCGTCAAGCAATGCTTCCGGAGCACCTGTCACAGCATTATTCAGCAGAATTACGCCATCAATAGACGGAAGTCCAAGCTTTGAATTCTCCGGAAATATCGTCAAAATCTTGGTGCCAATCACCTCATCCGTATAACATGGCATATAAATCAACGACTTATTATCATGTTCAATCACCGGACGAGGCGGCATGAAGAATTGATTCTCTCCATACAAGCGATATGCCTCTTCAATCTGATCCATCATTTCATTTGGATCAATCAGCTTTTCTATTTCTTCTTTACTGAGTAAGATCATATATTCCCCTATGCACAAATCCGTTAATCTTCAAACGCTTCTTTTACTTTTTCTTTGAAACTTTTCTTCGCTTTGTGCTTCTTGTCATCCAGATTCTGATTCAGTGAATTACCGGACAGTTCATCAAACCTGCGCAGTGCCTCTTTCGCCTCTGCACTCAGCTTCTCCGGTGTCTGGATTACCAGCGTTACGTAGTGATCTCCACGGATCTGAGAATTACGTACAGACGGTACACCTTTGCCTTTTAATCGAATCTTCGTATCCGTTTTTGTGCCTGGCTTAACCGTATAAATAACATCCCCGTCTACCGTCTTAATCTTCACATCACCGCCAAGTGCTGCCTGTGCAAAGGAAATCGGTACGGTAGAGAAGATATGCATATCCTGTCTCTGGAAGATTGGATGTCTGGATACAGCCACCTCTACCAGCAGATCTCCTCTCGGTCCACCATTTACACCTGGTTCACCCTTTTCGCGAATACGTACACTCTGACCATTATCAATACCTGCAGGAATCGATACCGAAATCTTCTTTCTGCTGGATGTATATCCCGTACCTCCACAATCCGGACACTTCTCACGGATAATCTTACCGGTTCCGCCACAGTCCGGACAAGTCTGTACATTCTGTACCATACCAAACAATGACTGCTGTGTATAGACAACCTGACCTTTGCCGCCACATTTGCTACAGGTCTCCGGTGAAGTACCCGGCTTAGCTCCGGTACCATTACACTTGGTACAAGGATCTTTCAATACTACATCAATCTCTTTTTCACATCCAAACACAGCCTCTTCAAAGGTGATACGCACTGCTTTACGAATGTTCATACCTTTCATTGGCCCCTGATTTGCACGACCGCCGCCTCTGCGGCTGCCGCCAAACAGATCTCCAAATATATCTCCGAATATATCGCTAAAATCAGCACCATTAAAATCAAATCCACCATATCCGCCGGCACCACCTGCACCGCCTTCAAATGCCGCATGACCGAACTGATCATACTGTCTTCTCTTCTCCGGGTCACTAAGTACAGCATATGCCTCCGAAGCTTCTTTGAACTTCTTCTCAGCTTCCTTGTCTCCCGGATTCATATCCGGATGGTATTTCTTAGCAACCTTTCTGTATGCTTTCTTCAGAGTTGCATCATCAACATCCTTGCTGACTCCAAGCACCTCATAATAGTCGCGTTTCTCCGCCATAACCACTTCTCCTTAATTCAAAACATGCAGTTTTTACATAAATATGATGTTGGGGTCAAAAGCCCCCAACTATGATGCCTGCGGATTGTTCCGTGCTATGCACTCCCACAATCCTCCC
>OLQK01001738.1_pt1 | contig 13341 bp, 9 predicted proteins | sample 1672501 | NCBI WGS metagenome assembly OLQK01 (sample SAMEA3136693, study PRJEB25190) | human gut metagenome | biome: human gut; feature: human-associated habitat; material: faeces | place: Austria | collected 2013 | reverse complement strand
CATGAAGGAGATGATCAGTCCATACAGACAAACACCTTCTGCAAGACCTACGAAGATCAGTGATTTTCCAAGTGCGCTGGAATCTTCACTGATGGCACCCAGTGCTGCGCTTGCCGCACTGGCTACGGCAATACCTCCACCGACACAGGATAAACCGGTTGCAAGTGCGGCGGCAAGATATCCGAATCCGGTTGCATTAGAAGCGGTCTGCGTTGCAGCTTCTGCTGCATGTACAGTGTCTCCGCCAAATAACATAATTCCCGCAATCACAAATGCTCCAAAGAAGAAAAACACATTTGCTCCGATTGCTTTTTTATAGCGTTTTTTCGACTGCTCGCCAAGCAGATAATACCCAAAGGGTATGATGATACTCAGAATCAAAGTTGCGATCAGCAGTAATTTTACAGTCAGTGTCATAATAATATCCTCCTATTTTCCAGATCTTAATGTTCTTTTTTATGTTGATCAAATGGTTTAAACTCTCTTCCGGTTCCTTTATAAAAACGGCTGAACATTTCATAATATTCCAGCCTGAGTACCTGGATTCCTACAATCAGTCCCTCTAACAGGCACACGATCACATTGCCGAGAATCACGCCAAAGATATTCACGCTTCCGCTCTCCGCTCCAGACAACATCAGTACAACTTCCATGATCGCCGCATGGCTGACTGCAAATGCACCGATTCGCACATAAGACAATGTATTGGAAAAATAACTCAGCATCGTCTCAAATAATTCAAAAAATCCCTGCACAAGAAACATCACTTTTCCCTCTTCGAGTTTCTTGTGATTATGCTCCACAAGATTCGTCAGAGGTTCTTTAAATACAAACAGGATGACCGGTATGCCAAGACAGATTGCCAGTAAAATATTACTCGGCGTCTTATGTCCTGTCATATACAGAACGATTGTCAGAATGATACATCCGTAAAATACAAATCCCGCCAGCCCGTTATTGGAAAATAACAGATTGCCTCTATCATGTGCTTTTATCGCATTGATCATCTGGAACAGGATCACCAGCAGGTTCAGTCCCATGCCAAAGGCAACCGCCACAATAAATACCGTATTCAGCTGCCCGATAAATGGCAGATTTGTCATAGCTTCTACCGGTTTCAACCATAGTGCCGGTATCACATCTTCAAAACCAAATACACTTCCAAACATAAATCCAAATGCCATTGAGAAAATACCTGCAACCGATATAATTCCCGCAAGATTTATCTTCTTCGTCAAATACAGGATTCCACCAATTGCAAACAGGCAGAAGCCCTGTCCCACATCTCCGAACATCGCGCCGAAAATAAATGTATAAGTAAGTGCCACGAACATTGTTGGATCCATCTCATCATTCGCCGGAAGCCCATACATCCGTACAAACATCTCAAACGGTTTGAAAAGCTTCGGATTCTTAAGTTTTGTCGGCGGTTCACCGAAGAACTTCTCTCTGTCTTCTTCCACTACAACAAATATCTTATCATCCTTTTTCGTCTCTTCCAGGAATTTAGCGACATCTTCTTCGCCCATCCATCCGCACAGGATGTAATACTCTTCCTTGTTGTCGCCTTCCTCAATTCGCGCTGCCATCTTACGCACATCAAAGATATTGCACAATTCTTCCAGACGCTTCTGCGCTCCTAACAGTTCTGCCGCATGCTTTTCAACCAGCACACGGATACTTTGCTTAATCTTCTTGATCTTCTTTTTCGTTTTACCAATCTCTTTCTGTAATTCCTCACATGCCTGCGTCGGCGTTCCAATAAAATCTGATGACAGGCTGATCCGCTCAAAATGAAGTGAATTAAATACAGAGTCTATTTTGCTCGCTTCCGGATTGGATGTAAAATAACATCCATAGACATAATTCTCATCCCTTGCTCCCTCTATAAATACTGCATTCAGATCATCAAATAAATATTTTTCAAGCCGATTAAAATAATCTACCGAAATCCGTCCAAACCGCACCTTCATATAGCGGTAACGCATAACTTTGTACAGATCCAGATCCAGCGGTTGAAACGGTGTCAATACATCCAGTCTTTCCCGTAAACTTTCTACTTTCTTTTTTAATAATTCTTTCTGTTCCTGCAGTTCCAGAAAATCATGATTCACTTCCCGGATCATTGCAAGCATCTCCTCCTGCGATGTCACTGCTTTCGGACAGATTTTGTCATCCTTGATCATTGCCGTAAACTGCTCCGCCTTCGCGAGCGGTTCCCGGTAAGGATTCAAATCTACAAATGGCTGCAGATTGTCCGTTGTCTTAAGCTCAGCCACTGCATTTTCCAACTGCATCTCATACTTAGAAAGATACTGGTCGCAGACACGGTCAATGTCTGTCTTCGGCCCGCTTATGCTTAAGAATTTCATCTTGACGATCATCGAATCACCCCTTTCATATATGCTAAAGTCTCTGTTGTTGTTAATCCGTAGCGAATACATTCAAACGCTGTCGTCAACTTTTTAATTTCTTCTTCTTTTAAAAACAGATATGTGCTGATCGATGCGATCGAATACGGCTCTCGCCTTCGGTCTGACAGGTACAACTGACGCAGGCAGTCCTGATAAATCTGCTCCATCGTCTTCTGTTCCTTCCCGATCTCATATTTCTTCGCATAATATGTTTCGTCCAGCCGATTTTGAAATTCCTCCACACTCGGTGTGTCTACCAGCATCTTAAAATCTTCCAGATTCAGCCGGTAATGAATTGGAATCGTAAGTGCATAAATATCCGGCGGCAGTAAATGATAATATTTCTTCGCACGGTATATCCACTGGATATTCAAAAGGTCAATCTTTGTTCCGCAGTCTCGCGTATAGATCTCCAGCTCTTTCTTCTTAAGCAGTCTGCGCTGTTTTCTCCAAAGTGTCGTAAAATAATAGAGATCCAGTGCAAGATCATAGTCAAACAACGTCGCTGCACCTGAATCTTTTATCTTAATGAGCGGTTCATAATACTCCGTACCCTGTAAATTATCAACCAGCTCGTCAATATTTCTGGACGTAATCATCTTGTCAATCGAGATCTGTGAATACCGGTCAAAAAAGTCTTTCTTGTATTCCAGATCAAATGGTTTTTCATAATGATTAAATACGATACGAAGACAGTAATTGATCAAATCCACTTCATACCGTTTCCAGTAAACTTTCAAAAACTTCTTCTGTTCCATTCCCGCAAACCGGAACAGTCTGGACCAGTCTGCATACAAAGACTGATACAGCACTTTCTCAACATTCCTTCGATGATAAAGTTTTACCTCCAGCCGGTTCATATACTCTGCATATGCCGGCTTTTCTTTCAGATACTCAATTACTTCCGGAACTGTCTTTTTGGATGCGACTTCCTCAAGCTCCTCTTCCGACAGAAGTTTCGCCTGCATCCCGTGGACTTTCGTGACAATTCCGCTGTAAGCCATAACATTTCCCATGTTCTATACCTCTGTGATATGTTCTAATATCTCTCTGGCATACGCCTCATGATTTTCTTCATATTCTTTTCGCAGTTCTTCCAGAAGCTTCTGGTTCTTCTCCCTCTGCTCCTCCATAACTGCATCCATTTTTTCTTTTGCCTGCGCACGAATTCTGGAAATCTCGTCCTGTGTAGCCTGCTCTGTTTCCCGATCAAACACGTCTCGTTCATTTTGTATCTGATGTTCAATCTCCGCCTTCTGTTTTTCAGCATATTCAACAATATCTTCTGCTGTTTTTTCAATTTCGCTCAACTTTTCTACTACAGAATCCATAATCCGCCTCCATTCTTTTTCCGTATTTTTATGTATATGTTATATAATACTCTTATTTTCAGAAAAATCCATAGCAAATTTGACATTTTAAAGGACAAAAGTTAAACTGGAAAAGCACATGCAATATACATGAAAAAATGTATTTAATAAGGATAATATCAGAAAGGAACATTCTATGCGATTAAGAAATATACCCCGTGCGGAGAGCGTACTTGCCAATTCAGAAATGGTAATCAAAGATGAGCGACACTTCCGTGGCAAATGGAACAGCGAAATTTTTCACAATAATCATCCACTTCATATTGAAGTCGGTATGGGAAAAGGTCAGTTTATTCTGACATTGGCAGAGCAGAACCCAGATATCAACTATATCGGCATCGAGCGTTATTCCAGCGTCCTTCTACGTGCTGTCGAGAAGCTGGAGGTAACATCCGATTCTTCATCCGAAGAAACAGTCACACTTCATCTTCCGAATCTACGCTTTATCTGTATGGATGCCACAGATCTTCCGGAAGTTTTTGCTGAAAATGAAGTATCCCGGATCTATCTGAATTTCTCCGATCCATGGCCGAAAGCCCGCCATGCAAGAAGACGTCTGACATCTGCAGAATTTTTTGCCCGCTATGACAAGATCCTCATTCCGGATGGCACTGTCGAATTTAAAACAGACAACCGAGATCTCTTTGATTTCTCCACCGAACAGTTGGAAACATCCGACATCTGGAAAATGACCGCATGTACCTATGACCTGCATCATGATCCTGCCATGAACGAAGGCAATGTCATGACAGAATACGAGGAGAAATTCTCTTCCATGAAACATCCGATCAACAAACTGATTGCGGCAAGGAAATAAGCATATGCCTCTTGCACGTTCATCATACGCATTTTTTACTTTGTATCATATAATAAAGTAACAATAGTCTGTGCAGAGGTACACATTCATGAAACCGATACGAAGACGACGGCACTCCTGTTTTTGTTTTACCAACATTTGCAACAGGCGCTGTCACAGACCATTCTCATGTCTTTTACATTCTTTCTGCGAAGTATGCCGGTACCTGAATACAGACACGGACTGCCATACGAAGAAAAGAGGCTGATTTATGAAGCATGTCACTACAGCAAATTTTCCTGCTGTTATACACAATTCCGGCGTGCCGGTCGTTGTGATGTTTTACGCATCCTGGTGCACAAAATGTGCAATGATGAAACCAATTGCAGAAGAAATATCCGGCAAATACCATGCGCAGTATTTATTTATAGAAGTAGACATTGACGAATCACCACTCTTAGCCAAAACTTATACGGATGATCTCGTCCCGACATTTGTCTGCTTTAAAAACGGTACAGTTCTCGCCTCTTTCGGCGGACTGATTTCCTCTTCTATATTAGAAGAACGCCTAAAGAAAATCTTCAGAAAGAGTTAAGACGGATTTTCTTTGCAAACCAAAACGATTATGATACTATAATGATGCCAGCTCCCATATAATAATGGAAAAGATTGCAAAATCAATACATTTCTGCAGTCTTCTGGCATCATTTTTATTTAAACTCATTAAAAATACATCTGGTAATACCAGTCATAAAGGAGGTACGGCAACAGCCATTATTATGAAAAAATTTAAAAAAATCATTCCACTTGCTCTGGCAGTTACACTTACATGTGCAAGTCTTCCGATGATCGCCAACGCAGACAGTTCCAAAGTTGTTACGATCGGGACAAACCTGTCAGACGACCAGAAGAAGTCTATGTATGAATATTTCGGAACAAGCAAGGACAGTGTAGAAACGATCGAAGTTACCAATCAGGATGAACGTAAATATATGGAAGGAATTGCATCTGAAGCGCAGATTGGTCACAAGACCTACAGCTGTTCTTATGTAGAACCAACTACAAGCGGCGGTATCCAGGTGAAGGTCGCAAACCTTACATTTGTAACCAGTTCCATGATTGCCAGCACTCTGACAACTTCCGGCGTAGAAAACTGCAACGTTGTTGCGGCATCTCCGATCGAAGTATCCGGAACTGGTGCTTTAACCGGAATCATGATGGCTTATGAGACTGCAAGCGGTGAGAAATTGGACGAAGGGCAGAAAGAAGCCGCTACAGAAGAGCTTGTAACTACCGGTGAACTTGCTGACGATATCGGACAGGACAAGGCAACGGATCTGATGAACGATGTCAAAGAAGATGTCATTGCAAATGATATCAGCGACGATGATAAAATTGCAGATACAGTCGATGAAAAAGCGAAAGATCTGGACGTTAATCTCACCGACGAGCAGAAAGATAAGATCGTATCCCTGATGGAGAAGATTTCCCAGTATGATTACGATGTCAAATCTCTTCAGCAGACGCTGAACAACCTGGAAGGCAAGAGCGAAGGTTTCTTCACAAAACTAGTCGATAACATCAAAGGATTTTTCGGCGGAAATGACAGCAATTCCGGTGGAATCATCAGCCAGACCAAAGATGATATTCTCGGAAGTGATGTTGTCAGCAACAGCACACTGGACGATATCAAAGACAAAGTTCAGAATGCAGATACTGAAGGCTGGTGGGATAAAGTCGTGAACTTTTTCAAAGGACTGACCGGAAGTGATTCAGATTCCTCAGACAGCAATTCTTCGGACGACAGTTCTTCCAACTAAAGTCACTGTACTTTCGATATTTTACAGACGGAGGATACAGGTATGAAAATACTGAATTTCGGGTCATTAAATATTGATCACGTATATAAAGTACCGCACTTTGTGAAGAAAGGGGAAACCCTTTCTTCCGAAGATTTAAAACAATATCCGGGTGGAAAAGGCCTGAACCAGTCTATCGCCCTTGCAAAAGCCGGCATGTCAGTCTGGCATGCCGGAGTCATCGGAGCCGATGGACAATTTCTCTCTGACATTTTGACTGCTGCCGGAGTACATACAGAACTTCTGCATACCGACACAAAAACGCCAACCGGGCATGCAATCATCCAGAATGATGTACAGGGAGACAATTGTATTCTTCTCTATGGCGGAACAAACCAGCAAATCACAACAATATATGCAGATGAAGTTCTCTCTCATTTTGGCTCAGGAGATTACCTGGTTCTCCAGAATGAGATCAATCAGCTCTCTTATATCATTATCAATGCGAAAGCCAGAGGCATGAAGATCATCTTGAATCCATCTCCAATGGATGCGAAGATTTTTGAACTTCCGCTGCATCTCATTGATCTGTTTTTTGTAAATGAGATTGAAGCTGCCGGGCTGATTAAGAGCAAACTGTCGAATGCTGATATTTCCGATAACGAAAAGCTTGCTTCCAGACTGCAGGAGCTTTTCCCTGAGAACGATTTTGTACTGACACTCGGCGAAGAAGGTTCTATATATCTCTCTTCCGACACACAGATTTATCAGCCAGCCTTTAAAATAAAAGCTGTAGACACAACCGCTGCCGGAGATACATTTACCGGGTTCTTTTTATCCGGACTGTTACACGGCAAAAATATTCCTGCTTCGCTGGAACTGGCGTCAAAAGCATCTGCCATTACCTGCTCCAGAGCGGGAGCGGCTGTCTCTATCCCGACGATGGAGGAAGTGAAATAGCTAAGCGGTGACTCTATTCGAGTTTCTTTTACTTTTCAGAACCATCCCCGCTCATTCGCAAATTCGCGCGTTCCTCGCGCTTTTTCGCTGCTTTGCAGCTCTTTTGCTCATGTTCGGGGCGGTGACTCTATTCGAGTCACCTGTATAAAAAGAAGAGACGACACCTGCATGCAAGCATGCCGTATCGTCTCTTCTTTTTATACTTGGTTCTGAATAGTTACTCTTAAAATTCAAAAACTGCTACGCCGTATGGTGGAAGAGAATATGCGAATGAATATGGTCTTCCGTCGCATTCCTGCTTCTGTGCTTTGTATACCTGCGGGCGTTTCTCACCCGTTCCACCGTATTTCTCTTCATCGCTGTTCAGCAGCAATTTATACTGTTTTCTCTTCGGAACACCAACACGATAATCTGCTCTTTCCATCGGTGTAAAGTTACATACGAACAACAGATTCTTCTTGCCATCTTTGGAATGACGCATGAAGCTGAAAATACTTCTGTATGTGTCATCAGCATTGATCCACTCAAAGCCACCAAATTCATGATCTGCCTCATACATCGCTTTTTTATTCTTATACAAATGCAGAAGATCACGTACCCAGTTCTGAATCGCCTGATGTTCCGGCTCTGCAAGAAGATACCAGTCCAACTCTCTCTCCTCACTCCACTCACGGAGCTGTGCAAATTCCTGTCCCATAAACAACAGTTTCTTACCGACATGTCCCATCATAAATGCATATCCGACTTTCAGATTCGCATATTTATCAAATCCAAGTCCCGGCATCTTATTCAACATTGAACACTTCAGATGTACAACTTCATCATGCGACAGAACCAGAATATAGTTCTCACTATATGCATAACTCATTGCGAATGTCATCAGATTATGATTATCTTTTCTGAAATACGGATCCAATTTCATATATTCTGTAAAATCATGCATCCAGCCCATGTTCCATTTCAGGCTGAATCCCAGTCCGTCATCTTCCACATCCCCGGTTACCTTCGGCCATGCAGTAGATTCCTCAGCAATCATCATTGCACCTGGATTACGGCCAAGCACAACCGAATTAAGATGCTTAAAGAAATCAATCGCTTCAAGGTTCTTATTCTCTCCGTACTTATTCGGCACCCACTCTCCTGCATTCTTTCCATAATCCAGATATAACATGGACGCAACCGCATCTACGCGAAGACCGTCTATATGGAAGTATTCCACCCAGAACAGCGCATTGGCAATCAGGAAGTTCCGCACTTCATTCTTTCCATAATCGAAAATCTTCGTTCCCCAGTCCGGATGTTCTCCCATCCTCGGATCTGCATATTCAAACGTTGGGGTTCCATCAAAATCAGCAAGTCCGTGTGCATCTTTCGGAAAATGTGCCGGCACCCAGTCAAGAATGATACCGATATTATGCTGATGCAGATGGTTGACCATCCATGCAAAATCCTGCGGGGTTCCATATCTGGAAGTTGGTGCATAATACCCTGTCACCTGATATCCCCATGAACCGTCAAACGGATGCTCCGCAATACCAATCAGCTCCACATGCGTATAACCCATGTCTTTTACATATTTGACTATCTCTTTACCGAAATCCCGGTATGTATAAAATCCATCGTCCTCACGCCCCGGATGTTTCTTCCACGAACCGATATGCGCTTCATACACAGACACTGGTTCTTTCTTATGATCCCAGTCTTCCCTGCGCTTCATCCACTGCGTATCCGACCATTTCAGCTCACTGATATCATGCACTCTCGATGCAGTTCCCGGTCGTAACTCTGCATAGTTTGCAAATGGATCTGCCTTGAAAATGTAGTCTCCCGTATAAGTCTCAATACAATACTTATACATCATATCTTCCTGTACCTTTGGTATAAAGCACGTATAAATTCCCAACGGCTCTTCCCGCTTCATCGGATTCGCCTGTGTATCCCATTCGTTAAATTCACCGACAACGGATACCGACTTCGCATGCGGTGCCCACACAGCAAAATACACACCCTGGCGGTGTCCATCCTTTACTCGGTGCGATCCCAGCTTCTTATATATCTCGTAATGGTTCCCCTGTCCAAAAAGATACTGATCCAGCTCCCCGATCTCATATGTTTTTTTCTTTCTTTCAGCCATAATTCCACCTTCCCATACTCTTATGGTAATATATTTATTATACGTTAGAACAAGGTAAAAAGAAAGAGTTTTGACAAACATTATCTGTCAAAACTCTTTTTTCTCATTTATAGTTTGAATTTATTTTTATTATCAAACTAAATTCTGAAATCCTCTTCTTTAAGGATGATCCGGTCTGCGTGATCCGTTCCTTTTCCAAAGACTCTTCTTGCAAGATGTTTTACATTTGCTTTCTGTGAATGAGCGATTGCTTCATCCATAATCTCTTTAACCTCGGCAACTGTTACGGCATGATCCTCTCTCTGCATTACATCGATTCGGCTGTACAATGCAAGGATTCCCATTTCATCCAGTTTATATCCATTTTCCTTCGCATATGTCTGACCGAATGTTACCAGCTCATCATTGATAAATACCGGCAGCTCCAGTTTTGAAGTAAACTTGCGTTTGAAATCCGGATTAGCTGTCATAATACGTTCCAGTGGTTTTCTCTGATCTTCCAGTACAAACAGCATCTCTCCTGTCTTTCTTTCCATCAGATAGCTTAACTCTTCTACTGTTCTGGAATTTAACTTACCGGCTTTTTCGATAATGATCGCTCCACCGCGGAGTTTCTGGATAATATTGGATAACTCTTTCTTATTCAGTGACTCTCCTGTTACAATTGCAACTTTACCCTGTTTCAGGTTACGCTGTTTCTGGATTGCTTTTACAATATCAACAGCAAGAACTGTCTTACCAGATCCTTTTCTTCCGATAACCATAAGGTTTCCTGTCTTGGAAGTTCCTTCTCTCTGTGCACGGCGGTCATTATCCAGAACTTCTACAATCTGCTCACTCATACCTCTGACTGGTACAAAGTAAGAGAATAACTTCTTCTGTTCTTCTGTAAGTCCGGCTTTCAGACCAATCTCACTTGTTGCATTTAAGTCATAACGACCGGTTACTACAAATCCTGTATCAAACGGAACTCCGCCACCTTTAGACTTCTTGATACGTTTCTGTATCTCTGCCTCTGAAGGCTCCTCGATCTCAAGCGCTTCACCGAGATCTGTATCATCATCTTTGTCATCATTGAAGAAATCATCCAGATCAAAGTCTTCTTCTTCAGCTTCTTCATAAGAAACCTCTTCCGGCTCATCTTCTGCAGATACTTCTTCCGGCTCTGCAAAATCTTCCTCTGCGAAATCTCCTTCTACAAAATCTTCTTCCTCCGCGGATGCTTCTTCAAAATCTTCTTCATCAAAATCGGCTTCATCAAAGTCTTCCTCTGTGAAATCTCCTTCATCAAAATCAGCCTCATCAAAATCTTCGCCGTCTTCTGCGAAATCCTCTTCGTCAAAGTCTTCCTCGCCGAAATCTCCTTCGTCAAAATCAGCCTCATCGAAGTCTTCTACATATTCTTCTTCATTGTAGTCATCCTCAATAAAATCATCACCGTCGAAGTCATCTTCTGCTCCACCAAATACTGCATCTTCCAGATCTTCTTCATCATCCAGATCTTCATCCAGTACAATTTTTGAAGTCTTAGGTGTTGCTGCTCTGCTTTCAAGCTGCTCTACCAAATCTAAAATATCGTCTGGCAGACGCTGTGTATTTTTCTTTTCTTCTGTAACTTTCTCGTCCGGCTTACCCATTGTCTGCTGTTTTGCAAGTCGTTCTGCTGCCTTTTTGGCTGCTTCCTGGATAGCGGCTTCTTTTTCAGCTTCTTTTCTGGCTCTTTCTTCTTCAGCCTTTCTTCTTGCTTCTTCCTCGGCACGCTTTCTTGCTGCTTCTTCTTCAGCCTTTCTTCTCGCTTCTTCCTCGGCTTTGCGCTTTCTCTCAGCTTCCTCTTCCGCTTTTCTTCTCGCTTCTTCCTCGGCACGCTTTCTTGCTGCTTCTTTTTCTGCCGCTATACGCTTGCGCTCTGCCTCAGCCTCAGCAGCCTTTCGCTCCAGTTCAAGTCGTTCTGCTTCGCGACGTTTTCTTGCTTCTTCTCTTTCTTTTGCAAGACGCGCTTCATCTTTGGCTTTCTGCTCTTTGATTGCTTCTGCATTTGCTTTCTGCTTTTCTTCCCACTCCTGCAGAATCTCTTCAATCTTCATCTGTCCGCCAAGCAGAAGTTCTTCTTCCTTCTCAGCCATTGCCTTTTCTTCTATATTGATCTCCTGTACCGGATCACTTGCAGGTTCCATTGTCTCCAGCGGAACATCTTCTTCTGCAACTTCTTCCGGCTCTGCTTCATAAGCTTCCTCTGCAACTTCTTCCGGTTCTGCTTCATAAGTTTCCTCTGCAACTTCTTCCGGCTCCGCTTCGTAAGCTTCCTCTGCAACTTCTTCCGGCTCTGCTTCATAAGTTTCCTCTGCAATTCCCTCCGGCTCTGCTTCGTAAACCTCCTGCTCCACTGCTTCTTCGGTAACTTCTTCCGGTTCTGTTTCGTAAGTTTCCTCTACGACTTCTTCCGGTTCTGCTTCATAAGCTTTCTCTTCTTCGACTGCCTCTTCTGCCGCACTCTCTTCCGGCATATCCTCTTCTTCGCTCTCAGCATCCTCTTCGTCAAATGCCGGTTCCGGTCTTACTCCGCCAGGTCTGCTATCATACTTCTCCTGCTGAAGCGGAGTCAGCGGTTTGTATTTCATCTTTAATTCCATCGCCTGATATACATATTTGCCTTCACTGAACCACAAGATCAGATCATCACATTCTTCCAGACACTTCGCTGTCATTCCTGCCTCGTGATACAATAATGCCAGTTCGTATGCCCATTTCTCAACATATTCAGATTTCTTGAAATCTTCCAGCGCACGAATCTGTTCTTCCAGATCAGCTCCCTGTGTTTTCAGAATCTTATATTTCAAAATATACTGATTCGGATCACGCGGTGCCACTTTAACAAATTCTTCATAACAGTCAGAAGCTTCCTGTGTGTCCTCCAGTTTCAATGCCAGAAGACCTAACCGGTATATAACTTTACGGCTTCCAGGTGCACGGTCATATGCCAGGAACAGCACATCCCTGCTCTTCTGATACTCTCCGTTACATTCGTAAATCTCACTGACAGTATTCAACATGGATGCATTTTTTACTCTGCGCCAGTCAATCGTATCTGCGATCTCCATAGCTTTTTTATACTGCTTCTGCTCCACGTATTCGAGCATCTGCTCGGTCTTAACCCGATATTCATATTTATCCAAATTTCTCACCTCAAAATTTAATTATATTTCTACTATTTTACTATATTTAAAGATGATATAAGTTTAGCATATGGTATTAGCATTGTCAAAATATACGCTCTATTTGTTAAAAAAATATTACAAAAATGTAACATTAAAATAGCCATTACAGTCGTTCCTGATTGCAATGGCTATCTTATATTGAATTTTATCATATTTATTATTATATTAAATCGGAGGAAATATTATTACCAATTCCCGTAACCTTTTCCTTTCTATTTTTAAGGATGAGTAAGGGGTATGTATAAAATGTTTCTTTACACATTTTATAACTTCACATAAGTTTTACTCGTTTTTCTTCTATCTGTGGTATTTATTTCCAATATGTCTGTGCAGATGTAACTCTTTATTCTATCTTCCGGTTTTTTGACATCTCCGATTTCTTTTTTTCTTCCATTCTAATCTTACCGGATTCTAACTTCTATGGTAAAGGCTTATTTTTCGGGAATCATTCTCTGCCATACCACTAACATATTGAATTGATGAATCGATTAAACTGTCCAACGGAATAAGCCTCCTTTACATGAATTTCCAAATCTTCAAATCTCTCAAATGTTATTTCGAAAATCCTTTCTCGTCAGATCTTCTTTTATTTGATTTTTAGATTTCGTATCTCTTTTGGATTGATTTTATAATAGCACCACGCCTTTATTTTG
>OLQK01001737.1_pt1 | contig 13347 bp, 6 predicted proteins | sample 1672501 | NCBI WGS metagenome assembly OLQK01 (sample SAMEA3136693, study PRJEB25190) | human gut metagenome | biome: human gut; feature: human-associated habitat; material: faeces | place: Austria | collected 2013 | reverse complement strand
AGCCGCCGAAGCGGTGCTTAAGCCGTAAGGCGGGAATTGTGCGGTGTTGCCTTAGCACAAAATCCGGCTGCGCTTATAGAAACAGGCGATATTTTCCGCTTTTCAGTTACACACCCCGGCTTATGGCTGCGCCTGCCGTAAACGGGCGCGCACGGGCGGGCAGGCCCTGTACCCTGGGGGTTGCTGGGTTTCCGGGGGATGGTTAATGTCGCCGGCCCCCTTTCCTGTTGTAGCGGAATGTGAATATCAACAGCCCTGCCACCGCCAGCGGCATGCCGATCAGCAGCCACAGGCTTGGCGCGTCTGCACCCGTGTGGGGCAGCTCAGGCGCTTTACGGTTCAGAACGGTAAGGGTCATGGTGTAGGTGTTATTGGCGCCCTTATTGAACGTCTTATCTTCTTTCTTAACTTCCACATCATCAATATAACACTTGCCGTCTTGGGTAAATTTGATCTTAATTGGCTGTGCCAACAGGTTGTACCCCGCATGTGCCTTGGTTTCCGTCAGGCGGTATGTACCGGGTTCCAGATTTGTGAACGGGTTCGGGGTTATTTTGCCGTTGCCGTCCGTTGTACCGGTAATGGAACCTGTGTTTGTGCTATCGAATTGGTAGTCTTTATCTACTACCCACTGCGTTTTTCCTCCGGTTGTTGTTTCGACCAGCTTTTCCAGCTTGAACTCAACATCTTTCAAGAATACTTCTTGGCCCTCATTATTGAGTTCCGCGTCCTTCTTGATGATATCCAGTGCAAACTTCGGGTTCTGCAGCTTGTTGGTCAGCTCAATCTTGCCGCTGCCGCCGGTGATGGTTCCATCGGGGGTTACTGTGGCTGGCGTTGTAGTTGCGCCGGTTTCGCTGTCCTTTTCGCTTTTTGCTGTTGCTTCAGCCTTTACAACATACGTATTGCCCTTAATCGTAATTGTTCCGTCTTCCGCTGCCTGTTTAAATTCTCCCTTTTCTACCGTACCTTCCACAATGCGGTAAATATAGTTATTATCCGCACTGCCGCCAACCGGGTATTGATCCAGGTTGTTAAAGGGATACAGCCAGCCGTTATCTGTATGGCGAACCGTAACATATTTGCTGCCCGAGGTCGGGTAGTCAACAACCTCCCATTTGGCATCCGCAGCACTGTTTTTGCGCTGGAGCTGGATGTAAATCTCGTTCGGCTGGTTCGTTGTACCAAGGACCGTATCATTTGCATCTTTCCAGAGCTTATCGAACTCAATGTTGATCAGTTTGCGCTTGGTGTTGGTAAAGATTGCGGTAACTTCCGGATTGTTCGGATCGTTGCTCGCCACAATCACGCCTTCCACCATGGTGTTGTCGATCACATGGGCGGATTGACCTTTCGGAACAGTTACGCTTTGCAGTCTGGAATCATCGGTTTTGACTTCCTCGATGGTATAGCGGGTGCCAACGGGGATGCCGGTGATGGTTCCGGTGCTTTCGCCCTTGCCCATATCAATCGTAACGGTTCTTTCGATGGGCTTTTCTTCCAGACCCTCACCGCCAACATCATTAAAGGTAACTTTGAAGGTGTAGGTTCCGGTCAAGGTTTCGCCCTCTGCGGCCTTCTTTTGGATTTTCAGCCCGCCGGTTTTGACGGTGTTGACGTATTTTACCTTTAGCTTTGTCAGCGTGGAGCTTGTTTCGTCCGGGTCCTTATAGGAGCGGAAGACGATGGTGTTGGTGCCGGTGTCGGGCTTTTTGCTCTCCTTGTAGCCCTCATTCCTTACCCCATCTTTATCGACATAAACTTCCGTTCGGCCATCATCGGGGCCGGCGGCGGGGGAGCTCTGGCTAACCAGCGACTTGCTCGTGTCGGCAACTTTCACGGTCTGTACCGTGTTACCTCCGCTCATCGAATTAACCTCCCACCCGTTCTCGTACACCGTCCATTTGGTGTCGTACAGGTTTTGGTTCAGATCCTCTTTGAGCGAAATGTAGCTGCCGCGGCGGAACTGGTCGCTGAAGGTAACGGTTTCTCCATCTTCCAGAACAAAGCGTCCGTCCTCGTCCACCAACTGGGTGTCGCTGTCCTCGGTGGAGGTGTACTGTGCGTTTATGGCGTTTTCCAAATTACCGCTTTTGGCGGAGCCGTAATCCGGGATTTCCTTCTGATCGGTTGTAAAGCCGGTCATCGTACTTGGCACCGCTTTGGGAATGAAGGTAAAGTTCCTGAAATAGATGTGGCGGCTATAGTTATCGCCCACGCGGATGGTTTTGACGTAGTTGTTAAAATTGTCCTGCTTTTTCATCTTGTTCAGGTCCAGCTTTACGGTGACCCATTTGCCTGTCACCAGTTCGACCGAGCCATACGTTGCGCCGTTAATGCCTGTTGTGCCAAGGCTGCCTTTTTGGACGTTGTTTTCATCCAGCAGTTCCAGATACAGGTTGTTGAGGGAAAGGTCACCTCCATGATCCTTTGGATCAACGTAAACCTGGAACGTAAGGAAGCGCTCGTCTTTGATATCGATGGGGTTTTTCAGCGTCAGGATGCCATAACGTTTCTTACGCGCTGCACTGACGGGTTCCGTATCCGTATAGCGTGCGTACCAGTGAAGGACCTTTTCGCCTTCAGGCCCGGAACCTTGCTCGGGGTTTGTATCCAACTTGAAAATGTACTCACCTTCGGTTGAATTGGTTGCGGGTTTAATCTCGTCACAATCCGCAGTCAAATTCACCTCTTTGGTACCGCTTGTATCCGAGCCAGCGGCCTCTTTTTCTCCATAATGGGTTGCCTGGTTCTGGATGGTGAAGTTGAAGATTTTCTGGTCTTTAAAGCAGTTTTTGAAGTCATCATCAGTAACGTTGGTCAGATCGACCTCTTTTTGAACCTGCAGCTCGTTATTATCCGGGAAGTTGAACGCCACCGCCATGTTGGACTCCCACATACCGCGTTCCATATAGTACATGGTAAGGGTGTGCTTTTGGCCTTTGTCGAATGTAAGAGTAGTGCCTTGCGCGGAGAAAGAGATGGGTTCACCATTATATCTTACGCTCTTGACAGAATTTCCATTTTGGTCACTTTTTGACGTTCCGCCTGTTTTGACCTTACTGACATAGGCTGTTACACTATTTTTTTCCTTTCCATTTTCTGTTGTCTCGCCAAATTCCAGCAGGCCGGAAACCTTACCATGGGCGCCGCCAACGTCAAGCGCCAGCTGGCCATCAATGAATACCCAAACGTCATCGTCACCGGAGAAGAAGAACTTGATGCTGGTTTTTTCCTTTTTTTCACCTACACTCTTGTTTGTTTCAACTTTGCCGTCATCCGTCAGGGTAAAATCCATCTGCAGCTTGGTGCCAAAGCCGTAATTGTAGGTAGAAGCCACACCAGAGGTTGCTGTTTCATTGAACGGGAAGTAGCCATAGGAACTTACAGTCTTGTCATTTTTGGTTATCGTTTTTGAGGTGGAGTTAGATTCAAGATTGCGTGACTTTTCCCTTTCCTGCTCGTCTGTGCTTGATTTCAGGAAATATTGATCTTGCTCGGTATCCTGCTTCAAGTACAGAGTCGTATCCTGGCTGTCAAAGTACCAGTAATCAACGCCCTGATCCTCATCAAAAATCGCTTTCTTGGTAAAGGGGAACGCAACATTATTGTACACATTGCCAAGCTTTGCATTTTTGGTGTTCGTGCCGCTCAAAAACGCTTCATCGAAGTGCGGTTCTGCTTTTGTTGTACCTTTCAGCAGCGGTTCACCTGTTGCTTTACCGGTGGATGTTGTATCCGCAACCAAGCCCTGATAGGCATAGTCATAACGTGTACCCTTTCCTTCTTCATTGATTGTGGAGTTATTGATTGCCATGAAGCGATTTTCATCTTTGAAGTCGTTATTAAGCCCCCAAAGATTCAATGCAGCACTAATCGCATCAAACCTATATCCCCAGTCAGAATAAGAAGGTTGGAAATGTCCGGTATAAAGCGGGTATTTGGCATCTGCAGCCTGATAATAATCGCTCAGCGCCTGATCAAATTCACGGAAGGGTACCCAGTTGCGGTAACTTACACCAGTCCATCCACCGTAGTTATCACGGTTCATGCCGTTCAACTCGTAATCTGTATAATAGTCATACAGCGTACTGGTAACATATTTTGTGTCTGCTTCTTCCGTAAAATCAGCGGGTTTAATATCTACTACTTTAGTGCCAGTACTCTTCCCCTTTTCGGCATCACGCGGGGTGGTGTCTTTTGGAGCCCAGTAGCCGCCACGTTGGCCCTTGCCATATACTGCATCGTCATTCGTATCCGCATAGAAGCACTGTTCCGTATCCTTATAGCCTGAAGGGATGTCTTCCCATTTTGTACTGTTGCCGCAGGTTGCAAGGTCCTCATCGTCACTCAACGGATACGAGGAGAATACAATTTTGGTATAGCCATCCGGCACATCTGCTGCATAGTAATCTGTGCCCTCAATCCGGCTCATTGGGCCGCCTATGCTTTCTTCGCCATCTCCTTTTAAGCGGTAGTAAACCGTACTTTGATTGGCTTTGGGGATTGAATAGTCGCCGGTATCTCCCGTCAATGCCATCTTGGAAAAAGTAGCATCGTAATAGATACGGAAAGAGTTTTCTATCCCCCATCTTACGTTGTCTGTGCCAGTATAGATAAAGCAGTTACTTGTTTCACTGTATAGAAAGGATTCTTTATCATCACTAACAGATTCGTTATAGAAGTTATAGTATTTGCTGGTTTTGTTTTTACCGTCCTCAACCCATGTAAACTGAACATAAGAGCATTCCACGTCTGGGATGGTAAAAGTAACGAATTCTTCCTTAGCAACAGGTTTAGCTTCTGAGCCATCATTAACCAATGTTAAGGTTTCACTTTTTTCATCAGGGATATAGAAATTTGCCTTTACGCTCGTCAAATTAGCTGTACTGCGGTTTTCGAACTTGATGGGTTTGCCTGCATAGTATGTATGACTCGTCAGGATGGAATCGTCTGTCCATTCACCTTTAGTTGGATCATACATTTTATTATTGTAGTCGCTTATAGGACCCAGGTTACTATTTAGCTTAATCTCTCCTTTCCAAGTAGAACCTTCGTATAACTGGAACTGTATTTCTAGAAAGTTTTTTCCTTCTATATCTTTACAATTCTTAACGGCATAAATCTTATGTCCATCTTCTGTTTTCCGTCCGGTCGGCTCCATTGGATGCGAATGCCACCACTCACCCTTATCAGAATTGCCCGGAGTTGCATCAGTTCTTACATTAAGCTTAATTTCATGGGAAGCTAAAACGGTCACCCCATTAATCGTATCCGGAACGACAAAGTAAACCGTGAATCCTTTTGCCGCTTCCGGCTCACTAACTGCCTGCACGTTATCCACGCTTTTTGCGGCGTACATCTTCTGCGGCTGTTCGGTCGGTTCCGGGGTGGCGGTGGGGGTCACGGTCGGCACAGGGGTGGCCGTTGCGGTGGCTGCCGGTTCCGGGGTCGGGGTGGGTTCTGCCGTGGGCTCCGGCGTTTCGGTCGGGGCGGGCTGCTCCGGCTCGGCGCTTTGTTCCGGTTCCGGGGCGGCGGCGTTCTGCTCCGGCGGAACGGTATCCTCCCCGGAGGCCGTTCCCTGCTCATCCTCCAGCAGCTCTACTTCGTCAGGTGCGTCGGGCAGAAGATCCACCTCGGCGTATACAGGCAGGGCCATTGCCATAACCAGGCAAGCGGTGACAAGCAGCGCTGTCAGCCGGCGCGCCCAACCTGTTGTGTTTTTCCCTGTTCTATTCAATCTGCTCACTCGCCTTTCGCGCTGGCTTGATGAAAGCACATTGTTCCACAGGGGATCCCTGTGGAACAATAAAAGAAGCCAGCTTCTTTTACTTGCGCAACCGTTGCCATGTTGTTTTCAAAAAAATTACGCATCGAATCTTCTCATTGCGCATTTACTTTTCAGTGTTAAAGTATAGCACCTTTATACCAGAAAGGCAATACAATCCACGTAAATTCCTGTTTTTCAGCACTTTTACTGATTGCGTTTTCCTCCAATTATACAATGTATTCAAAGCCTTTGTATAATTTATTCCTGATTTTCTTTTTGGCAGCGGTCATTTTTATATACTTTAACCGCGCGTTTATGATTCTCTGCGCACACAGAGCGCAACTTTGCAGCAAAATTCGCCTTTTTTGCTACATTTCCCTGTTTTTGCGCAATTATTTGTTTCGCATGCGCCTGTTTGTGGCGGGGCCTGGCGGCTGGGTGGGCGCCTTGTGGGAGGGATGGCAGGTTTGCGGCGCACGGTTCCCGTTTTTTTGCGGCGCGATGGGTACACCGCGCCCCTGCAAACGGTTTGCGGTGTTTGCGGCGGCGGGTGTGTGTTTGGTGGATTGCACGCCCGCCAACGGGACGCCGTTCTCCCTTTACAACGGGGTGCGGGTTTGCTGCAGATATGCCATTCGCTTTTTTGTCCCCCCCTGCCCCGCCCCTGATTCCCGGTTCCCCCTTGCCGATTTCTATTTGCGCCAGCTCCTGAGGTGCATCTGAGAGCAACGAAAAAAGCGGATCTTTCGCAACCACAAAATCCGGCTGCGTTTGCTGAAACAGACGAGCTTTTTGACGTTTCAGATAGGACTAAGGTGTATCTGAAAAGTCGAAAATTTAGTCTATTTCTACAAACACAGCGGGATTTTGCGTTAAAGCGCCTTGGAATCCACAAAGGATTCCTGCGGCTCTCTGCCTTAAATCCTGCTTGTGTTTGCGAAATATCCGTCATTTTCTTTGTTTTCAGATACACCTCCAGCTCCCAGCTTTCAATCTATCCTGTGTAAACTGCAACCCCTCACGCGCCATTCTGTGCGGCACTTACCTTATAATATAGGGGTGCTGCCCTGTGTAAATTTGCAACTGATCTATTTGAAGCAGCTGTGAGCTGTTGCAATTTTGCACAGGGTATTGCCCGCATTCTGTGCCGAACATTCCCGAAACGTGTTGGAAAAACGCACAGGATTGCCTTGTTTCCCTATGCCGCTTATCGTTGGAAAAACGCACAGGTTACCCCCGGAACAGTTGCAATTTACACAGGGTATTCCCGCTCCCCTGCCCCGCCGTGACCCGCGTACCTGTTGGAAAACCACACAGGATAGGCCCGTTCCCCGTGTTGCAATTTACACAGGTTTGGCTGTTTTTGGCTTATTTGCAACTTTACGCAGGTTGCTTTCCGCACAGGAAAATGGTGGTGGAATGCACAGGCTGCAGTTGGTTGAACACACAGGTTTGCGTTGTTAAATTACACAGGCTCTACCTAATTACTAATATAGAACTAAACAACTAAGCCATAATAACAACCAGAGGTAAGCCGGGAGATGGGGGAGAACGGGAAAAAATTGGTGTTGCCATTCCGTCAGGTTACAGAACTCTGAAACAGCAGGACAGAAAAGCACAATAAAACCCTGTGTAACCTGCACCCGGGCTGCAACCCCCACAGGATATATGGCAAACCACAACGCGGGTGTTGCATTTTGCACAGGGTAATGGCGGTGAAACCCTGTGTAAATTTGCAATTCTTGCGCTGGACAACAGGATGTGCTATAATGTTTAGCATGATGTGCGTGACCACCCGGGATACAGCAACCGATATAGGAGGCCCCTGCTTATGGCGGCAAGTAAACAGAAAAAAGATGATCCGTTTGTCGTTACGTTTGAAGAACGCGGGGACCAGACCATCGTTCGCAAATCCAATGACCTTGTACAGATGACGCGCAACAACCTGACGCTGAGCCAGCAGCGCCTGATGCTGCATATTTTTTCGATGATTAAGCCGGAGGATACGGACCTGCCCTCTTATGAGCTGAGCATTTATGATTTTATCAAGATGACCGGCATGGACCCGCACAGCGGGGCGCTGTACAAGCAGGTGCGCAAAAATATTGAGGAGCTGGCCAACGCGCCCATCCAGTGGATCAAGAATAACGGAACTTCCACGGTGGAAACATTCCGCTGGATCGATAAAGTGCGCATTGATGAGGGCCGCGCGCGCATGACCATCACGCTGGATCCGGTGCTGAAACCGCACCTGGTGCAGCTGAAAACCCTGTATACCACCATGGATGTGACCTACACCATGCTGATGCGGTCCACCTATTCCATCCGCATTTACGAGCTGTGCAAGAGCTACCAGAGCCTGTATCTGAAAAAGAAAGCGGCCGGGGAACCGCTGGTATGGAACCTGAGCATGCTGTATGAACAGCTTTCGTATACGGCCAACCGATGGTCGGATTTCCGCCGCCTGGCACTGGAAAAGGCAAAGGCGGAAATTAACGAAAAGACGGATATTATTTTTAATTACGATGTGTACGAAAAAAAAGGGCAGAAGGTTCTTTCGCTGGTGGTAACGATTGACCCGGTGGATGATGCCGCCGCACAGGCCAACCTGGACAGCATCAACAGCACAGTGCGCAAAAAGAGCAAAAAGAAGGGCCGCCCCACCGTGGCGATTGAAGATTCGCTGCTGGATGACCCCAGCGTGATCACCTTTGATTATGTTTCGGCACCGGAAACAACGATCCCCTATTCCTTTGGACGCCACCGCACCGAGCTGCGGGAGGAAATTGTTGTGAAAGCGCGCATGGATCAGCTGCGCGCGGAGATTACGCCCGAAGAGCTGCACGCGGTGGAAGTGATCATTGATGTGTTGGCAGATGCCTGCTGCACCATCCAGGCAGGCGATGGCGAGCAGGACGGCGGCAACAAAACGGTGTTTGGAAAGATGAATGCCATCATCCTGGATTGCGGCGGGCTGACCAGTTGGCTGGCCGGTGTGGCACCCCGCTATGCACAGGAGATCATTCCCCGGTCGCAGACGATGCGCAGCCCGGCGCGGTACCTGAACAAGGTGCTGCGCGAGGATATGGATAACTATCGCATTTATATTTTCCGCAAGGCAAAGCCGGCAGCAGAACCCAAAGAGGAGCTGTTGGAAGCGGAGTACCATGTGATGGACGAGCCGGTGCAGCAAACGCTGCCGGAGCCGGAGCCGCCCAAGGTAGAGCTGATTCCCGAAACGATTGTAAAACGGCAGGATATGCGAAAAGAGTTTGCAAAGTTTGTAGATGATGGATACCTGGAAAAGACGTTGACGAGCGGCCAGCGCGGCGCTTACCACGAAATTTACCGCCACCTGGCAGCGCGGTGCGTGCCATCACCTTCCAGCCTGCGCAATGGGCTGAAAGACGAAATGCGGCTGCATTACCTGGCCTGCATGAATGAAGTGATTGAAAAGTATGGCAGCCTGACCCCATTGATGGAAGCTATGGCGCATGAACTGGACTTTGATGTGTTCTGGGCAAAGGCCGCCAAGGACCCCAACGTGAATAACCCGATGGGGCTGTTCTACCACATTATTGAAGAACGCGCGCTGAACCCGATCGGCACCATAATGAACGACCAGGCACAACGGCAGAAGGTTGCCGCCAAGGAAAAAGGTGAAAAAGATAAGTGGCACAACGAAAGCTGGATGGATGCTTTTGAGGAAGATATCCCGGATGACAGCGAAGAGTAATTGAGATGAAGCAGAGCGGAACATCCGGGAGCGCTATTATAATAAGGTAAGCAGCGGCTGGCAGATTGCTGGCCGCTGCTTTTTTGATTTCAGATAGACCTTGGGATAATAGGTGAGAATGAAGGTACGTGAGCGGGAGTGCCTGGATGAAGTGAAGAAGGATGGGAAGGAAAAACGGCAGAGAAAAAGCGTGAACAGCAACGAAGAGATGCCTGCATAATATTCGTCAAAATATCCGTTGACACACGCGAAGCATATGATATAATAGAAGCTATAACAGCAACGAAGAGATGCCGCACGGCATGGGGTACCCGTTTTTGCAACCCGCGGTATTGCCTTAGATTAAGATGCCGGCGTGCGGTACCGCCAAAAGAACCGAACAAAAGGCAAAGATTAACCGACAGCAACGAAGAGATGCCTACACAAAGGCGCTCGCAAGGAGGAAAACAATGGGATATTGTATCTCAGTCTGCATTGAAAAAGGCGGCGTGGGAAAAACCGTTACCGTCTGCAACCTGGCGGCGCTGATGGCGCAGGACGGCAAGCGGGTGCTTGTGGTGGATATGGATGCCCAGGGCAACTGTACCTATACCCTGACGGGCGCCCGTGTAACCGATAATACTTTTGACCGCGCTGGCGTGTATGATATGTTCCGTGCCTATGGCATCAGCGGCACGCAGAACTATATTTCCCGCACGCAGTTTGATAATATTGATATAATTCCGGCAAATGGCAACACCCCAATGGCGGCCAAGCAGCTGCAAATCCTGGAACAGTCCGAAAGCACCAGTATCAATATGTTTTTGGCCATGTGCCTGGCACAGGTTGCCGGCGAATACGACTATATTTTGATCGATACCCCGCCGTCCCGCGATGTAATGGTGACCAACGCCCTGATGGCCAGTGACTTTGTGCTGATCCCCTGCGTGTGCGATGACTACAGCCGTGACAGTGTGTACCGCACTGTGGCCATGTGCCAGCAGTTGGAGCACGATGAGGGCGAAAAAATTGATGTTTTGGGCATTATCCTGACTATGGTGGAAAAAACTGCCCTGACCGAAGTGATCCGCAATGAACTGCGGGAAAGCCAGCTGGGCAGCAAGCTGTTTGCTGCCGAAATCCGTAAGGGACAGGCTGTAAAGGATAGCACCCGCCTTGGTGCGCCGGTTGTGCTATGTGCACGCAGCAGCAACCCGGCAAAGGATTATGCAAAGGTGTATGCCGAGCTGAAAGCGCGCGTTGAACAGGAGGCAGAGTGATGGCAAGCAAACTGGACCGACTGCAGAAGAAAGGCTTTAAAGTAAACGAAGCAGCGTTAAGTAAGATCGCGCGCGGCGACCAGGAGCCGGGCGGTGAATACAGCGAGATCAATATCAATGATATTGAAGAAAACCCGGATAATGCCCTTTACCGTGAGCTGGATACCGAGGAAGATATTGCGCTGCTGGCCGATGATATCCGCCGCGCGGGGCTGCTGCACAACCTGGTTGTGTTCCCTAAGACCGGTTTTGGCGGAAAATATGTGCTGCTTTCCGGCGAGCGCCGCCTGCGTGCGCTGCGCCTGTTGGTGGAGCAGGATAAACGCGAGCAGGAAGAAAAGCAGCTGCCCAACCGCATGAGTGAATGGCAGAAAGTGCAGTGCAAAGTGGTGCGCAACTTGACGGAAAACGAAAAAGTTGTGTATATTGACAGCGCAAACCTGCAAGTGCGCGGCGGAATCAGCAATGAACGTGTGATGCGCCAGGCGGCGGCGCGTTTTGTGGAAAACCTGCAGAAAGCACCGTATAACCTGAGCGCAGCGGAAGCGAAAAAAGCGCTGAAAGAGGTCAGCCCGCTGAATTCCCGCACGATTGATAAGGCGCTTTCGATTCAGAATGATCTCAACCCTGATCTGCGTCGCTTGCTGGATGAGGAATTCCTGAACCGAGCCGAGTGCGAAACCTATCTCCGCTTGACCCTGGAAGAACAGGCCCGTGCAGCCGCAATGTTTTTGAAAATCGCAGCCCTTGACCCACGCAGCCATGAGCGCCGCGCCATTAAGGACGCATTGACCGCCGCCATGTTGGATGTAGCAGTGGAACGCCGCAGCATGCAGGAGCGCGAGAGCGTATTTGCAGCAGCGTTGCAAAATGCACAGGATGCAATCGGCCAGGCCAAGACGCAGGAAAACAAGGCGGCGGCAGTAGATAAAGACCACAACTTTATTTCGGCCAAGCTGCCTACCACGGCCCGCAAACTGCGTAAAATTGCAGCGGCAAAAAATATTGAAGCTAAGATCCGCAGTTATACGGCAGAGGACCGCAAAGCGATGTCGGACCAGATGCAGGAGCTGATTGCGGCAGCGCAGGAGCTGAAAGCACTGATTGACGCTGTGGAATAATCCAGATCCACGAAAGCAGCAAACAACAAAAATCCATGCAAATAGGAATACAGGAATCCACGATATGAAACAGCGAATTGTCATCCGGCTGCACCTGGCTGTGCGGGCAGTGCTGCAAAGCGAAGCGGACTGGCGCGGCACGCGGCTGGGCACCCTGACATCGGAGCTGATCCATGAACAGGCTGCGAAAGCGCGCCTGTGCGGGGTGCAGAATTACGAGTTGAACCCCGTCAGCAGCCGCTATGTTCCAGTTACAAACGGGACAAAGTATAAGCAGACATCTGGCCTGGAGCAGATCTCCATCTATCTGAACGATGAGGATATGCAAACCCTGAAAGAGCTGGCACTGGCCAACGATAGTGTGCGTGTGATCAACGGCAGGCAGGCAATCACCTACCGATATGTTGTTCCCGGAATGCTGCTGAACGACCCGGTGTTTACGGGGCTGACAGAGCAGAACAGCACGGCAAGGTAAGCACTTCAAAATCTTGAGGCAATACCGCATAATTCTAAGTGCCGATACGGCGAGCGAGGTGCGGCAGATGCCAAGCCAAAAGCGCAGATAATACTTTGTGTATTATCGAGCATTTTGGCAACGCAGATGCCGTGCCGCAGCTGCCGGAGCGGTGCTTAAGCCGCAAGGCGGGAATTGTGCGGTGTTGCCTTGAATAAATCAAAGGCGGCACCGCGTTTTTTGAAAGACGCGGTGCCGTTTTGTATGCAAAGCAGCCTGAAAATACTACAAAACATAAACCTGTGCGAAATTACAACAAAACGGATAGAAGGTGAGAATAGGAAAAAAGGAGAAATATGTTGGAATTTTACACAGGTTTACAGAGCAAAACATGAGAAAAAGCGCGATGCAGCGTTTGCAAAATAAAGCGGATTTTGGGTGAATCGGGTGCGGGGAACCAAAAAAGAGGGGAAACCTGTGTAAATGGCAACAATCTGCAGGGTGAATTACCTTTTTATAATACGACAGGGATAGTAATACCCTGTGTAAAGATGCAACACTGTACGCTGCGAAAGGGAAGAGTTGCAATTTTACACAGGGTATTGGTTATTCTGTCAGGCGGAGTAGAAGGAAAACACTAAAAACAAAATGGCATACATGAGCCGTATTATACGATTTGGAATTAAAACAGCCGACCAAACGATGGGATTTGGCGGGATAGGGACAAAGGCGAAAGTTGATATGGAGAGAGCGAGGGCAGAGGTTGGCATGCTGCTTGATAGACAAAAACGTGGAAACGTGATGTGAAATGGCGGGAATACAACGCTATTTTTGTATTAAACTTATTAAATAATACAATTTGTATTTCAGTACAGAGAATCTCTTTGGAAACCAAGCGGGAATAATTTGACGATTTAAGCAATAGTAGATGGCCTGCAACTTGAGAAAGTATTGGCAACACCGCATAATTCCCGCCTTACGGCTTAAGCACCGCTCCGGCGGCTGCG
>OLQK01001729.1_pt1 | contig 13388 bp, 10 predicted proteins | sample 1672501 | NCBI WGS metagenome assembly OLQK01 (sample SAMEA3136693, study PRJEB25190) | human gut metagenome | biome: human gut; feature: human-associated habitat; material: faeces | place: Austria | collected 2013 | reverse complement strand
AAGTTTACACACAGATGAAAACAGGCGTTACGCCGGAGATCAATGCACTTTGTACTATGATGCTGGGAGTGATCCTCCTTGTGCTGGCCGTGTATCTGATCATGGGAAAACGCGGGAAGGGGAATAAGAGAGATGAGCAATAAACTGATCGAGTTAAAAAATCTCACAAAAAATTTTGATGACCAGCAGGTGCTCCGGGGAATCAACCTGGATATCCACGAAAACGAATTCCTTACGCTTCTGGGACCCAGCGGTTGTGGAAAAACAACAACCTTGAGGATCATCGCAGGATTTGAGGAACCAAGCGGTGGAGAGGTGCTGTTTAACGGCATTGAGATCTCCAAGCTTCCTCCATATAAAAGGGAGATCAATACGGTATTCCAGAAATATGCGCTGTTTCCACATCTTAATGTTATGGACAATATCGGTTTCGGCCTGAATCTGAAAAAAGTAGATAAAACTGTCATTGAGCAGAAAGTCAAAAGAATGCTGAAGATGGTAGGTCTGGAAGGTTTCGAAAAAAGAGACGTCACCCTTCTTTCCGGCGGTCAGCAGCAGCGAGTTGCCATTGCCAGAGCTCTTGTCAATGAGCCGAAAGTCCTTCTTCTGGATGAGCCTCTTGGAGCTCTGGATGCCAAGATCCGTAAACAGATGCAGATCGAGCTGAAAAAGATCCAGAGAGAAGTAGGAATCACTTTCATCTATGTTACCCATGACCAGGAAGAGGCTCTCTCCATGTCCGATACCGTAGTTGTTATGAACAACGGTGAGATCCAGCAGATCGGAAGCCCGACAGACATCTACAATGAGCCGGAAAACCGTTTTGTGGCAGGTTTTATCGGAGAATCCAATATTATAGAAGGAACGATGATCAAAGATTTCCTGGTAGAGTTTGATGGTTTCCAGTTTGAATGTGTGGATAAGGGATTTGAGGACAACGAAGCCATTGAGGTGGTTCTCCGTCCGGAGGATCTGGATATTGTGGAACCGGATCAGGCCAAGATCAGAGGAACGGTACGGAACATTACGTTCAAGGGCGTGCATTATGAGATCCTGGTCGAGACGGAGCTTCGCACATACATGGTGCACACTACCGATTATGCGGAAGTGGGACGAGAAGTAGGACTGAAGTTTGGTCCTGAGGATATCCATGTTATGTGCAGAATGGGAGGATACTAATGAAACAGTTCAAACATCTGATCAAGCCGTACATCATCTGGGCTTCGATCCTGATCGTGGTACCACTGATCCTGATCGTACTTTATGCGTTTACCTCAGATGGAAATGAAGTTCTGACTTTACATTTTACATGGGCGAATTTTGCAAAATTCCTGGAAACTACTTATTTAAGTGTTATTTTGAAATCTTTTCGCCTGGGTATCCTGACCACATTGATCTGTCTTGTGTGCGGATATCCGCTGGCATATATTATTTCCAAATACTCCGAGAAGGTGCAGAGTTTTCTCATCCTTATGGTTACGATCCCCATGTGGATCAACATGCTCCTTCGTACTTATGCATGGATGAATATTCTTTCAGACAATGGTCTGGTGAACAACCTTCTGAAAATGCTGGGAATTTCACCGATCACCATGATGTATACAGATTTTTCGGTTATTGTGGGCCTTGTCTGTAATTTCATGCCGTTTATGATCATTCCGATCCATACTTCTTTAAGTAAAATGGATAAATCACTGATCGAGGCGGCCAATGACCTTGGGGCCAATCCATTCCAGACCTTCTGGAAAGTCACCTGGAAGCTTTCCATGCCAGGTGTGGTCAATGGTGTTATGATGGTATTCCTTCTGTCCATCTCAACTTTCGTTATTCCGAAGCTTCTTGGCGGCGGTCAGTACATGCTGATCGGTAACCTGATCGAGTCACAGTTTATTTCCGTAGGTGACTGGAACTTTGGAAGTGCCATCTCTCTGATCCTGGCAGTGATCATCCTGATCTTTATGAGCCTGATGAAGAAGATGGACACCCAGGACGATTAAAGGAGGCAGGAGATGAAAAGAAAAAATACCATATTTTCAAAATTATATGTAGTGCTGTGTCTGGCATTTTTTTACCTGCCGATCCTTGTGACTATGATTTTTTCCTTTAACTCGTCCAAGTCCCTGACCAGATTTACAGGATTTTCCCTGCGCTGGTACGGGGAGCTGATCAACAACATGGAGATCAGCAAGGCAGTTTATGTTTCTGTCACAGTGGCAATCCTGGCAACAATTATTTCCACAGTGCTGGGAACTATTACAGCCATCGGCCTTTCCAAATCCAGAAAAGTACTGAAGGAACTGGTACTTACCATCAATAACTTTCCGATCCTGAACCCGGAGATCGTAACAGCTATCGGTCTGATGCTTCTGTTTTCTTCTCTGGGAATGACGAAAGGTTATCTGACCATGCTGCTGGCACATATCGCGTTCTGTACGCCTTATGTAATTACCAGTGTATATCCGAAGGTGCGAAACCTGGACCCGAACCTGGCCAATGCGGCGATGGATCTTGGTGCAACGCCATATCAGGCCCTTACAAAAGTTATCGTGCCTATGATCAAAGAGGGAATTTTTGCGGGAGCGCTTCTGGCATTTACCATGTCCTTTGACGATTTCGTAATTTCCTACTTTGTTTCCGGAAATGGAGTAAAAAATATCTCCATCGTTGTATATAATATGACGAAGCGTATCAATCCGACCATCAACGCACTGTCAACGCTCGTGATCGTGGTGATCGTACTGGTATTACTGTTTGCAAATCTGATACTGCCGAAGCTTCAGGATTCTACAGTAAAGAAGATGAATCCGAGAACAAGAAAGATCGTGGCAGCAGTTACGGCTGTGATCCTGGTGGTCGTTTTTGGAAAATGGACGCTTGTAAGCCAGGGAAGCCATGTACTCCGTGTATATAATGCCGGTGAATATATGGATCTGAACCTGATCGACAAATTTGAAAAACAGTATAACTGTACCATTGTCTATGAGACGTTTGAGTCCAACGAGATGATGTATACAAAACTTGCCAGCGGTGAGACCTACGATGTTCTGGTACCTTCTGATTATATGATCGAGAGGCTGATCAAGGAAGAATACCTTCAGTCTATTGACTGGAAAAAGATTCCGAATAAGAAGAATCTTCTTCCTGAAGTACAGAACAAGGACTACGATCCAGGAAACCGTTATTCCTGCCCGTATTTCTGGGGAACAGTCGGAATCCTTTATAATAAGAATGTAGTATTACAGGACGATCTGGATAAAGAGGGCTGGAACATTCTTGCAGATGAGAAATATAAAGGAAATCTTTACATGTATGATTCCGAACGAGATTCCTTTATGATCGCCCTGAAAGCACTTGGATACTCCATGAATACCACAGATCTGGGCGAGATCCAGGAAGCCTATGAATGGCTGATCAACCAGCGTGATACCATGGACCCAATCTATGCAGGAGATGATGTCATCGACAATATGATCTCCGGAAACAAGGCAATGGCAGTGGTATATTCAGGAGATGCTTCTTATATTATCAGTGAAAATCCGGATCTTTCCTATTATACACCCGAGCAGGGAACCAACACATGGTATGATGCCATGGTCATCACCAAAGACTGTAATGAGGTAGATCTGGCCCATGAGTTTATCAATTTTATGCTGGATGACGAAAATGCTCTTTCCAATACCGAAGAAGTAGGATATACTTCTACTGTAAAAAGTGCGTTCGAGGAGATGAAAAACGGAACTTATGAGGGAATTGATTCCTATATTCCGCAGATCGATAATCCAAAGAATGAAATCTTCGGATACCAGAAGCCAAAGATCAAGCAGAAATTCGCAGAGCTTTGGACCAAGGTAAAAGCAAAATAACAAGACGTCAGAGAGAGACATGAAGGAGGTTCTATGAAAGCAAAAAAAGCGGCAGCGATCATGTTATGTGCGGCACTTGGAGCATCTATGGTAACAGGTGTCAGCGTCAGTGCAAAGGATAAAGATGAACTGGTACTTTACACATGGGACGGAATGGTTCCGCAGGAAGTGCTGGATGATTTTGAAAAAGAAACAGGAACCAAGGTTGTTTACTCTAACTTTGATACCGATGAGACCATGCTTGAGAAACTTTCCCAGGCAAAAGGCGGCGATTACGATGTGGTAATTGCAGATGATTACATTATCGACAGTGCGGTAAAAGAAGGACTTGTCCAGAAGATCGACAAGGATACTGTTACCAATTTCGGAAACATCAATCCGCTTTTCCAGGGACAGTTTTATGATCCGGATGACGAGTACACCGTACCATACGGTGCAGGAATTCCGCTGATCGTTTATGATCCGGATCAGGTAGATATCGACATCAAAGGATACAAAGATCTCTGGGATGAATCCCTGAAAGACAGCGTGGCGATCATCGGAAATTACCGTGTAATTGCCGGAATCACACAGCTTTCCATGGGTGAGAGCATGAATGAAGAGGATGTGGATGTGATTGCCAAGACCGGTGAGAAACTGAAGGAGCTTGCACCGAATATCCGTATGATCCAGGATGATAATACACAGAATGCACTTCTCAATGGAGAGGCAAGTGTGGCATTCCTCTACACATCCCAGGTAACACAGGCGCTGAAGGATAACCCGGACCTGAAGGTGGTTTATCCGGAGGAAGGTCTTGGATTTGGTATTCTTGGAACTTTTATCCCAAGTGAGGCACCGAATGCGGAGGCTGCCAATGAATTTATCAACTATATCCTGCAGCCGGAAGTAACTGCAAAATGCATCAATTCTGTAGGTTACTACAACACAAACAAGGCAGCAGATGATCTGGTAGATGAGAACCTGGTTGTGCCGGATGATGTGACCAAAGGCGAGATCGTGCAGAACGTAAGCCAGGAAGCAGAGCAGGAATACAATAAGATCTGGACAGAATTTAAAGCTGCCTGCGATTAAGGCGGACAGACCAGTAAGGGGGTTTTTCAGATGGAAATATACAAAGGCACATCCGCTTTTTCCGGAATAGCCATTGGAAAAATACTGTATTACCACAGGGGCGAATACCAGATCCGTCAGTCTATGGTAGACAATGTAAAAAAAGAGCTGGATCGTCTGGACCATGCAAGGACAGCAGTAAAGACCCAGATCCAGCATATGTATAAAAACGGAGCACCCCTCCCAAAAGAGCAGGAGCTGACATTGAAACGTCAGCTGAAGCTCTTAAGCGGAGGCAGTTTCCAGCGGGCTGTAGAGAGCATGATCACAACAGAAAAGGTTAGTGCGGCTTATGCGGTCCAGACAACCAGAGATGAGCTTGCCAATGTATTTCGCAAGCTGGAAGATGAGGCTGTCAAGGAACAGATCGAAAATATCCGGGAGATCTCAGAACTTCTGATCGGCGCCATGGGTGGTTCCCATGCGCGGATCAATCTGGGAGATGAGCCGGTGATCCTTGCGGCAGAGCAGCTTTCCCCAAATGAACTTCTGGAGATGAACAAATCCAGCCTTCTGGCAATAGTCATGCATCAGGGATCAATCATTTCCCATGTATCGATTATGGCGAAATCCATGGCAGTGCCTACACTGGTGGAAGTGGAGATACAGAAGGAGTGGGACGGCCATATGGCCATTGTGGATGGATATACAGGAACTCTGTATATTGATCCGGAACCGGAACTTCTGAAAGAATATGAGATCCGCCACAGGGCAGATATGGAAGAACGGGAAGAACTCTTAAGACTTCGTAATCAGGAGGATATCACAGCCGATGGAAAACAGATCAAACTTCTGGCCAATATCGGAAATCTGGATGATCTGAATACGGTTCTTTATTACGGAGCTACAGGCATCGGTCTCCTTCGAAGTGAATTTCAGTATCTTGGAAGAGAAAATTATCCAAGAGAGAACGAGCTGTTCCGTGCTTATAAGAAGGTAGCGGAGGATATGGAAGGCCGTCCGGTTGTGATCCGTACCGTAGATCTGGGTGCAGACCGGCAGGCAGAATATATGGCCATCCCGGATGAAGTCAATCCTATGATGGGAAACCGCGGTATCCGACTTTGCCTTGACCGGAAAAAAATGTTCAAAGCCCAGCTTCGTGCCATTTACCGGGCAAGTGCCTATGGAAACATCAGTCTGATGTATCCGATGATCACATCGGAGGAAGAACTGGATGAGATCGAAAAACTGATCCAGGAGGTAAAAAAAGGCCTGGATGAGAAGAATATTCCCTACAAAAATATCCGTACCGGAATCATGATCGAAACACCGGCTGCAGTTATGATCAGCGAAGAACTGGGAAAACGTGTGGATTTCTTAAGCCTTGGAACCAATGACCTGACCCAGTATACCCTGGCTATGGACAGGCAGAATCTTCTTCTGAAAAACAAATACAATGACCATCATCCTGCGCTTGTGAAGATGATCCGGATGGTGACAGAAGCAGGACATAAATCCGGATGTAATGTTTACATATGTGGGGAGCTGGCAGCAGATTCCAATCTCACAGAGAAATTTATCCAGATGGGTGTGGACGGACTTTCCGTTGTGCCGGCTTGCGTACTTCCTGTACGGAAGGCAATCCGTGCGGCGTATGCGGACGCGGCAAACCGACGGTCAGAGAAATAGTATCCAGTCAAATAAAAATCCTGAGAATTTCTATGTTTATATTTCACATAGGATTCTCAGGATTTTTTGTATATTTACAATTCGTTCGTTTTACTGCTTACTCGTAACAAAATAGCTGCAGGACGGTTATCGAAGTCCAAGCACCTGGGCAGTTTCCGAAATAAATTCCGGTGTGGTACCACAGCATCCGCCGATTACAGAAGCTCCGTTTTCAACAAGTACCTTCATGTAACCTGCAAAATCAGCAGGTGTCATGCTGTAAACGGCATTACCAAGATCATCGATCTGCGGCATTCCCGCGTTCGGTTTGGCGATAACCGGAATGGAAACATTCTCTTTGATATTACGGACAACAGATACCAGCTGATCCGGACCAACAGAGCAGTTGATGCCGACTGCACTGGCACCGGCAGCTTCGAGGGACATAGCAGCCTCTACGGCATTGCCGCCGCTGAAGATACTTCCGTCTGCTTCTACAGTTACAGTACAGATGATCGGAAGGTCGCAGACACTCTGGCAGGCATCTACAGCAGCCAGTGTCTCTTCAATATTGATCATGGTTTCCGCTACGATCAGATCTACGCCAGCATCCCGGAGATAACCGATCTGCTCCTGATAGGTTTCAAAGGCTTTTTCGTAGGTCATATCACCGGCCGGGGCCATCATCTTACCGGTTGTGGTGATATCTCCCGCAACATAAACGCCCTCCGGTGTGATCTCTTTGGTGTAGCCGGCCAGGGTATGGTTGATCTGCTCAATCTGATCTTCCAGACCGTGCATGGTGAGATTGATGCGGTTTCCACCGAATGTAGGTGCATAAATAATATGGCTTCCTGCTTCAATATAAGCTTTCTGAAGGGACTGGATCACATCTTTGTGCTCAAGCACCCAGCTCTCTGTGCAGACACCTCTTGGCATTCCTGCTTTCATCAGGTTGGAACCGGTAGCACCATCCAGCAGCAGGACATGGTTCTCAGTCAGTTTCTGAAATTCCTGTTTTGTCATATGTTTATATCCTCCTTATGGCAGCCAATCACGGTTGGCAAAAAAAATAAGGCTCCTCCTGTAACTGCTGCACTCATTGCCGTGTATCTATTTTAACATAGGAGAGAAGAATAATAAAGACCTTGCGTAATAAATGGACGGATTGTATAATAGCCACTAGGCATATCACAGAGCGGAATAGAAATGTCCGCTTTACAGCTTTGGGAACAGAAACCAGAAGATACAGGTAAATAAAAAGAAAGGATTGTTTTGATGAAGGGACTTTATGATATTCACTGCCATATTCTGCCGGGGGTGGATGATGGCGCCAGGAATATGGAAGAAGCCTTATGGATGCTGAACAAGGAATATAAAGACGGAGTACGTCATGTGATTCTGACTCCTCATTTCCGATATGAGATGTTTGAACCACATATGAATATTGTAACGAGAGGTTTTATGCAACTGAGAAGAGAGATCGTAAATATTGGCCAGGGCGATATGCAGATTTATCTTGGATGTGAACTGCATTCCAGTATGGATATGGTGGAATGTCTGAAAAAGGGCAGGAGACTTACCATGGCCGGCTCCAGGTATGTACTTGTGGAATTTAGTAATAACGATGAAAAGAGCTATATTGAAGAACGGATCAGAAGTCTTTTGATGTACGGTTTTATTCCGATTATTGCACATGCGGAGAGATATAGTGCCACAAGAAATGATGTTCGTTTTCTTTCAGAGCTGAGAGAAGCCGGTGCTTATATTCAGATCAATGCGGACACTATCAGTGGACACAGCGGCTTCGGAGCAAAAATGTATGCAAAAAAGCTCATGAAACAGGGACTGCTGGATTTTGTGGGATCTGACGGACACAGGCAGAATGAGCGGATTCCGGAAATTGGAAGATGTGTGGAAAAAGTGGAAAAAACCATGGGGACGGAATACGCAAAAAAAATATTTATCAAAAATCCCCGTAAGATCACAGGGCGATAGGGAAAAAGTATTTATCGCAAAAGAGAAGAATTTGTGATATACTTTCACAGGAAAGCTTTTATACATATTATAATATAGAAGAAATAAGTCATCCGCAAAATGAAACGTATGATTTCAGAGTATTATAGCAATAAGAATAATAGCAGTAGTTGGATTGATAAAACAAAGGAGACTGGAAATATGTGTGGAATTGTAGGTTTTACAGGTAAGCATCAGGCAGCACCGATTTTACTGGACGGTCTTTCCAAACTGGAATACAGAGGATATGATTCTGCCGGTATTGCAGTGCGTGACGGAGAGAATGAGACAGAAGTCATCAAAGCAAAAGGGCGCCTTAAAGTTCTGATTGAAAAAACAAACGGAGGAGAATCTGTTCCGGGAACCTGTGGCATTGGCCATACAAGATGGGCAACACACGGGGAACCGTCAGAAACCAATGCACATCCTCATGTCAGCGACGATGGAAATGTGGTTGCCGTACACAACGGTATCATCGAAAACTATCAGGAACTGAAAGAAAAACTTCTTCGTAAAGGTTATACGTTTTATTCTGCAACAGATACGGAAGTTGCGGTAAATCTTGTAGATTATTATTATAAGAAATATGGAAAATCACCGGTTGAGGCAGTCAGCCATGCGATGGTACGCATCAGAGGTTCCTATGCACTCGCCATGATGTTCCGTGATTATCCGGGAGAGATTTTTGTAGCAAGAAAAGACAGCCCGATGATTCTGGGTGTGGGAGACGGGGAGTCTTATATTGCTTCCGATGTTCCGGCGATTCTGAAATATACAAGAAATGTTTATTATATTGGAAATCTGGAGATGGCTCATGTGAAAAGGGGAGAGATCACCTTTTACAATCTGGATGGCGAAGAAATTGAAAAAGAACCAAAGAAGATTGATTGGGATGCAGAAGCTGCTGAAAAGGCTGGATATGAGCACTTTATGATGAAAGAAATCCACGAGCAGCCGAAAGCGGTTTCCGATACCATCAATTCTGTTGTAAAAGATGGAAAGATTGACCTTTCCGGTGTGGGAATGGATGAAGAAACGATCCGGAATATCAGCCAGATTTATATTGTGGCCTGTGGATCTGCATACCATGTCGGCATGGCAGCTCAGTATGTTCTGGAAGATCTGGCGCGTATCCCGGTACGTGTGGAGCTTGCATCAGAGTTCCGTTATCGTAATCCAATTCTGGACAAAAACGGCCTTGCGATCATCGTCAGTCAATCCGGAGAGACAGCAGACAGCCTTGCGGCACTTCGTGAATGCAAAGCCAGAGGAATCCGTACCCTTGCCATTGTCAATGTAATTGGATCTTCCATTGCTAGGGAAGCAGATAATGTATTTTATACACTTGCCGGCCCGGAAATTTCTGTGGCTACCACAAAAGCTTACAGCACACAGCTGATTGCTTCCTATATTCTGGCTCTTCAGTTTGCAAAAACAAGAGAAGAAATTACAGAAGAACAGTGTGATGCATATATAAAAGAACTGCAGACACTTCCGGAGAAAATTGAGAAAATTCTTGAGGATAAGGAACGTCTCCAGTGGTTCGCATCCAAGCAGGCCAATGCCAAGGATATTTTCTTTATCGGAAGAGGAATTGATTATGCGATCAGCCTTGAGGGAAGCCTTAAAATGAAAGAAATCAGTTACATTCATTCAGAGGCCTATGCGGCAGGAGAACTGAAGCATGGAACAATTTCTCTGGTGGAGGACGGAACTCTTGTGATCGGCGTTCTTACCCAGCCGAGCCTCTATGAAAAAACAGTGAGCAATATGGTAGAGTGTAAGAGCCGTGGCGCTTATCTGATGGGGCTTACCACATTTGGAAATTATAATATTGAGGACACTGCGGACTTTACCGTTTATATCCCGAAAACAGATCCGCATTTTGCCACTTCACTGGCTGTAATTCCGTTACAGCTTCTGGGCTATTATGTAAGTGTAAATAAGGGTCTTGATGTAGATAAGCCAAGAAACCTTGCAAAAAGTGTTACTGTAGAATAATTTCCTTACCAAGGAGGAGTGCATATGAAAAAAATAGGAAAACATATTCCGGGGCTGATTGTAATGCTGGTAGTTCTGGCAACTGCTGTTGTATTTGCAGGAATGCTCCTGAATATGAAAGTGATCCCGACAAAATTCATCGCAGTGATCAGTCTGGTTATGCTGATTCTGGTACTGATTGTCGGAGCACTTGTATGGAACACAGACAAAAAAATACGTTTTGTTCTGGGAGTATTGATTGCCGCTATTCTGGGTGCGGCGTTTATTCTTGGAAGCATGTATGTTTATCAGACCCATTCAGCACTTGCGGATATTTCCGGTGTGAATACAGAGGTCACGGAAGTTGGAATATATGTCCGTGCGGATGATTCTGCTGATTCGATAGCGGCAACTGCGGACTATGTATATGGTGTCCTTACAGATCTTGACCGTGAGAATTCCGATAAGGCTATTCAGGAGGTAGATTCTGAAGCCGGAAAAAGTGTCAAGGTTCAGGAATTTGCAGGGCTTACAGAGCTCGTTGACGGTCTTCTGAACGGACAGACAGGGGCCATCGTTCTGAACAGCGCTTATCTGAGCGTGATAGAGGAGATGGATGGATATTCAGATGTTTCATCCAGAATCCGTGAACTGACAGTAAAAAAAGTGGAAACAACCATTGAGCCGCAGCAGACGGAACAGAAATCTGAAGACAGCGCAGATAAAGGAACGGTTTATACAATCTTTATCAGCGGTATTGACAGCAGAAGCGGATTGGTTGCCAAGAGCAGAAGTGATTCCAACATTGTGGCAACTGTAAACACAGATACCCGCCAGGTTCTGCTGGTGTCTACACCACGTGATTATTTTGTGCCGCTTTCAATTTCCGGCGGACAGAAAGATAAGCTGACCCATGCGGGAATCTATGGCATTAATGTATGTATGGATACTCTGGGAATGCTTTACAATGAAGATATCAATTACTATTTCCGTATCAATTTTGCCGGATTTGAACAGCTGATTGATGCTCTTGGTGGTATTACCGTTTATTCTGATTATGAATTTGATTCCAAGAATGAGGTAGGATATCACTTTAATCAAGGCGAGAACCAGATGAACGGAGAACAGGCACTGATTTTCAGTCGTGAGCGTTATTCCTTCCAGGAGGGAGACCGCCAGCGCGGAAAGAATCAGATGGCCGTAATCAAGGGCGTAATCAATAAAGCGCTTTCTCCGGAACTCCTGAAAAATTATTCTTCCGTACTTTCCAGCATCCAGGGATGTTTTGAGACAAATATCTCCTATGAGGAAATTGCCGGTATTCTGCAGAAGCAGCTGAATAACGGGGGAGACTGGAATATTGTAAGCTACAGTGTAAATGGTACCGGTGACACACAGAAACCGTATTCCATGAGCCAGAAAGCATATGTTATGATTCCGGATGAGTCTACTGTTCAGAAGGCTGAAGAGATGATGAAGAAGGTCCGTGACGGTGAGACTGTTTCCCAGGAGGAAGCAGATGCAGATGCATCTGCGGCCGCAGCTACGGCTACAGATACGCAGTCTGCCACTGCAGAAACTACAGACACAGCAGCACAGAATGCAACAGATACACAGGCAGCAGATAATGGTGCAGCACAGTAGTAAACGAAATAAAGCGTAGAAAAACCGCCAGGCGGTGCAACTGGTATTCAGAACTTATTCTGAACCAGTGTACCGCAGGCGGTTTTTAGTTTTTGATAAAATTATAGTTAAAGAATTTCTTTTAGATAACGCTCCAGGGCATCCTGCCATGTTGGAAGGGGCTGGAAACCGTTTCTTACAAGTTTGGACTTATCCAGGCGGCTGTTAAATGGTCTTACTGCTTTGGATACGCCGTATTCTGCTGTTGTAACAGGAGAAACTTCTACTTTCTCGTATTCCTTATGGCCGAGGGCAGCAGCCTGACGGAAGATTTCTTTTGTGAAATCATACCAGCTGATGAAACCGCCCTCGTTGGTTGCATGATAATAGCCGTATTTTTCTGTCTCGATCATGTCTACCAGAAGACGGGCAAGGTCATAGGTGTAGGTTGGTGTACCGATCTGATCACTGACTACGGTCAGTTTGTCGTGGGTTTTCCCTAAGTTTACCATGGTGCGGATAAAGTTCTTACCGTTTTTGCCGAATACCCAGGCAATACGTACGATAAAGAATTTATCAACAGTGCCGGATACTGCCAGCTCGCCGTCAAGCTTGGTCTGGCCGTATACATTCTGGGGAGCGTAGTCTTTGCAGTCCGGATCCCATGGAGTGGTTCCCTGGCCGTCAAAAACATAGTCTGTGGAAATGTACATCATTTTGATGCCAAGCTCTTTACAGATGTCCGCAATGTTCTGGGTTCCCACAACATTGACAAGACGTACTTTTTCGCGATTTTCTTCATCCTCTGCAGCATCTACGGCTGTCCATGCGGCACAGTGAACCACTGCGTCAGGATTTACCTCGCGGATGGCTTTTGCTACTGCTTCTTTATCTGTGATATCCAGCTGGACATAAGGCATGGTGGTAACCGGAGTACCATCTGCAATGCCGCTGTAGGAAGGTGCAATGTTGCTTCCTACGCCTTCATGTCCACGGCTGGACAGTTCATTCATCACGTCATGGCCAAGCTGGCCGCCAACGCCTGTTACGAAAAATTTCATGCTTTAACCTCCTCGCGGTTTCCATACATTTTTTCGTAGTAATTCTGGTACTCACCGGAGATGATGGTTTCCCACCATTCCTTGTTGTCAAGGTACCATTTGATGGTCTTTTTGATTCCGT
>OLQK01001725.1_pt1 | contig 13396 bp, 11 predicted proteins | sample 1672501 | NCBI WGS metagenome assembly OLQK01 (sample SAMEA3136693, study PRJEB25190) | human gut metagenome | biome: human gut; feature: human-associated habitat; material: faeces | place: Austria | collected 2013 | reverse complement strand
TCCTATCATTATGGCGTTCCAGTCCCTTATATTGGACATGGCCGGAAACGTTGGTACACAGTCACTGGCTGTTACCATCCGTGTGCTGATGGACGAATCACTGACTGGCAAACAGAAACTGGAACTTGTATTTAAGGAAATGCGGATCGGTCTTTGCAATGGTGCTCTTCTGGGAGTACTTTCCTTTGTACTGATTGGATTGTACATTTATCTTTTCAAGGGAAAAACTCTGTTATTTGCATACGCAGTGTCAGGATGTATTGGCGTGGCACTTTTGCTGGCAATGCTGATTTCCAGTGCAGTGGGAACCTGTATTCCGCTGTTCTTTAAGAAAGTGGGAGTTGACCCTGCCGTTGCATCTGGTCCACTTATTACAACTGTCAATGACCTTGTGGCTGTTGTAACTTATTATGGACTTGGCTGGGTATTCCTGATTGGAGTACTGCATCTGGCCGGATGATTTTTTGACAGGCTTTGAAGTCTGTCTGATATATATGTGAAATAGCTCTTCGGAAACCCAATTACTGCTGAAGTGAGGGGGATCGGAGAGCTTTTTTATGTGCCAGGAAATTCCGCCTGAATCTCCTGTTACATAAAAAGCCCTACCGGGCAGGATTTTTTCTTGTTACGTTAATTTGACAAAACAAAAGGAAGAAAGTAAAATAAACAAAACTCCTTACCAAAGATATTATAATAAAAACAATACAAAGAAGCGAGGTTGACGAAAAATGACGGCATGGGAAGCAAATATTCGCAAAGTAGTACCTTACACTCCGGGAGAGCAGCCAAATGAACCGGATATGATTAAGTTAAATACAAATGAGAATCCGTATCCTCCGGCTCCTGGCGTGACGAAGGCTCTTCAGGAAATAAAAACAGATACCTTACGTCTTTATCCGGATCCTACAGCTGGTGATCTGGTACATGCTATTGCTAAAAACTATGGTCTGAAGGATGAGCAGGTATTTGTGGGAGTTGGTTCAGACGATGTTCTGGCTATGAGTTTTCTTACATTTTTTAATTCTGGAAAACCAGTTCTGTTTCCTGATATTACCTATTCTTTTTATGATGTGTGGGCAGATCTTTTTCGAATTCCATATGAATGTAAAGCACTTGATGAGGATTTTTGTATCCGCAAAGAGGACTATTTTGGTGAAAATGGTGGAATTATTTTTCCAAACCCAAACGCACCTACTGGTGTAGAACTTCCTCTTTCTGATATTGAAGAAATTTTGCAGCACAATCCAGATGTAATCGTAATCGTGGATGAGGCTTATGTGGATTTTGGGGCCAGGTCAGCTCTTGGACTGATTGAGAAATATGCCAATCTGCTGGTTGTGCAGACTTTTTCCAAATCCCGCTCCATGGCTGGTATGCGAATTGGATTTGCGTGTGGTAATCCACAGCTGATCAAATATCTGAATGATGTGAAATATTCTTTTAATTCTTATACTATGGACCGTACCACTCTTGCAACCGGTGTGGCTGCCATTTCCGATAAAGAATATTTCCAGGAAACCTGTAAAAAGATCACTGACACAAGGGAGTGGATCAAGAAGGAACTGACTAAGTTAGGCTTTACTTTCCCGGATTCCAAAACAAACTTTATTTTTGCTTCTCATAAAACCTGTCCTGCGAAGGAATTGTTTGCAGCACTTCGTCAGGAACATATTTATGTGAGATATTTCCCGAAACCACGAATTGACAATCATTTACGAATTACAGTTGGTACACAGGAAGAAATGGAAAAACTGATTGAATTTCTGAAAAAATATCTGGAAAACACCGGATTGCAGTAAGAGAGCTGCTTTTTTCGGAATGAAGTGCAGGAGTAAAGATGAAATATAATAAACTAATCAGGAGAAATATTATAAGTTTGCTGCTGGCAGGAACGCTGGCAGTTTCGGGAACTCCGGTTCTGGCCGAGGATTTTTTTCAGGAAGACACAAGCTGGGAGACAGAAGAAACCGAAGCAGCACAGGACACGGGTGCAGGAGCACAGGACGCGGATGCAGGCATGCAGGATACGGATGAAGCAGCACAGGGAACATCTGCAAATGCTGCTTCTTCTGATGCGGCTGGATTTGAGGCAGGCAACGAAGCGGTATCTTCGCCAGCTGCTACGACAGACGGAGAAGGTTACGATGAAACAGGTGCTAAAACTGATGATGAGGCTTCGTTACAGTCTGGCTTCGAAGGACAGGAAGTGCCAGACGATCCGGCCAGTTTTGTCAGTATAGATCTGTACACAGGAGCTTCTGCTGATGCATATTCTGACGGCGTATTTACAGAAGATTCTGATGCAGCGTCTCTTGAGGATGGCGAAACACTGACAGAAGAGGAAATAGAACAGCAGCTGGCTCCTATCAGGGAACTGCAGCAGGGAAGCTATATGGATCCTCCGTCAGGAAATGGAAATGAAGATACAGGCAGTGCCGGAGCCACAAGAGCTTCTTCTTATCCTGCAAAATATGATCCAAGAAGCAGTCTTGGGCTTCCGGTAAGAAACCAGAAACCATCCAACATGTGCTGGGCATATACACTGGCAGCCAATCTGGAAATTTCCTTTTTGAGAAATGGAGCAGGCTTATTTGATTTATCAGAAGAACATCTGGCATATTTCTTTGCAAACAGAGTGAATGATCCTCTTGGAAATTCTGCAAATGACAGCAATAATCTTTTCCGTGATTATCGTGATGGAGGAAATCAGACTCTGGCGGCAATTTTCTTAAGCAGCTGGAGCGGAATGGCACTGGAATCCCAGGTTCCGTATAGGACAAATGCAGATCACACGACTGATTATGAAGATACACCATCCTCAAAGATGGCATACAAAACCACAGCTTATCTGGAAAATGCAGCATTTTCCGCATATTCTGTAAACAAAGTGAAAAACCTGATTTCCGAGTACGGCTCTGTTTCTATGTCCTTTGGAATGTACGATGCTTATTATAATCCTCATATGTATGCATATAGTTATCCGGGAAATTCCGGAGTCAACCACGCAGTTACGCTCATAGGATGGGATGATAATTATTCCAAAGAAAACTTTAACAGTGCTAGTAAGGTTACATCAGATGGTGCCTGGATTGCCAGAAACAGCTGGGGAGAGGACTGGGGAGATGACGGATATTTTTACATTTCCTACGAAAACAACAGCAACTATAACCTTGTAGCAGCAGAAGCAACTACAAGTCCGAAGTATATCAACAACTACTTTTATGACGGTTCCTGTGCTTTAAGCAAGCTGAAATTATATCCGGCAGGAAGTAACGGAGTAACCTCTGTTGCAAATATATTTCAGGCAAAAGCAGGAAATGGAAAGGGAGAAGCACTGGGAGAAGTTGTTCTTTCTACATATACAGATGGCGGTTCTTATGGAATCCAGATTTATACCAATCTGACCGACAGCAGTGATCCTACAAGTGGTACTCCTGCATACGAAACACCAGTTCAGTTTTATCAGGAACATGCGGGAATTTCTACGGTACAGGTTCCAGAGGTAAATCTGATAAGTGGAACACTGTATTCTGTTGTAATTACAAACAGCGGTTCTTCTGTGGTTGATTATCTGTGTGAAACAGATGCTTCTTATGACTGGGTGACATTCCAGGCTGGCTTGAGGGCCAATCAAAGCTTCTGTTATCATCCTGGAAATGGCTGGAGCGATTTTGCAAAGACCACTCCAAGCGCCTGCGTCAGAATCAAGGCTCATACCCGTACCCTTAGTTCAGAAGTGAAGGTGCCCAAACCATCTGATTTAACTGCAACAGCAAAGAAATACAATCAGATTAATTTAAGCTGGAAAAAGGCTTCAGGCGTTATCGGTTATCAGGTTTACCGCTCCACATCCGGCGGCAAATATGAGAGAATCGGAACAGTATCCTGGGAAAATAACAGTTATCAGGATAAAACGGTTTCTCCCGGAATTTCTTATACATACAAAATCCGTGCTTACAGTACAGTAAATGGAACGAAAAAATATTCCTCCTATACAGCTGAGTCTGTGTGCAAAACTGCTTTATCTGTGCCAAAGGTGTCGGTGAGTGTTAATGCAGGACTGTATAATACAATAACCTGGACGAAAATAAGCGGTGCATCCGGATATAAAATTTACCGCAAAACGAAATCCGGAGGATGGAAAAACATTGCCTCTGTAAAGGGTTCTTCCACCACTTCCTATAAAGACAAGAAGATCAGTGCACTGACTGTTTATGAATACACAGTAAGAGCGTACCGTACAGTAAACAAAAAAAAGGTATTAAGCAGCTACAAGTCCAGCGGGCAGTATAGATCTGCCCCTGTAAGACAGACAATCTCTTCTTTAAAAAATGGTACAAAAGGTCTGGTGCTGAAGTGGAAAGCCCAGAAAAACTGCAATGGATATTATATTTACCGAAAGGTTGGAAAGAGCAGCTATAAGCTGATAAAGACCATTAAAGCGGGCAGTACCAATACCTGGACAGATACAAAGGTAACAAAGGGAAGAAAATATACTTATTGCGTGAGGGCATATGTCAAAGAACCTGATGGAATTGTGAAAAGCAGTTATAAGGCATCAAAGGTCATAACGCGGAAATAGAATCAATAATATTAAGAGAAAGAATGAACTAAAAAGGAAGCTCTTTACAGGAGCTTCCTTTTTAACATTTCCGGATTAGAGGCGTATTTCAAGGCTGTTTCCCTTGTAATGCACCTGTTTTTATAAAGCTCCAGAAGGCTGGTATCCATGGAACGCATGTCTGCCTGGGCAGAGGATGCGATTACACCGTCAATCTGATAAATTTTGTTATCACGAATCATATTGCGGATGGCCGGTGTAAGGTGCATGATTTCAAAAACCGGAATATTGTGTCCGTCTACATCCGGTACCAGCTGCTGGGAGATAACAGTCTGAAGCACCATGGAAAGCTGAATGGCAATCTGATGTTGTTGGTTTGGCTCAAATACATCCATAATACGGCTGATGGTATTTGCAGCCCCTGTAGTATGGAGGCTGGATAAAATAAGGTGTCCGGTTTCGGCAGCAGTCATGGCAGTCTGAATGGTTTCGTGATCACGCATTTCCCCAAGAAGGATTACATCCGGGCTCTGGCGCAAAGTGGCACGCAGGGAAACCAGATAATTGGCAGTATCCGTACAGATCTCACGCTGGCTGACAATACATTTATCGTGACGATGCAGGTATTCCAGAGGGTCTTCCAAAGTAATGATGTGTCCCTCCCGGCTGTGGTTGATCTGGTCTATGATACAGGCCATGGTGGTAGATTTGCCGCTTCCGGCAGGTCCTGTGATAAGTACAAGTCCCTTGGTAAGCTGTGCCGCGTCCATAACAGCCGGAGGAATGTGAAGATCCTGGGGATCTGGCAGCTCGAAAGCAATGATTCGGATAACGGCAGCCAGAGAACCCCTCTGCCGGTAAGTATTCACACGGAAACGGGAAAGTCCGGGAATTGCCATGGAAAAATCATCATCCCCGCTTTCCAGCATGGGATTGATATCACGGTCATGTGCAAGCTTATAAAGTATGCGGATGATCTGGTCTGTTTCCGGCGGCATGAGACGTTCGTCAAACCCCTCAAGGATACAAAGTTTGCCGTCTATTTTTACGGAAAGAGGACGTCCTGCAATGATAAAAATATCTGAAGCATTTTTTTTGGTGGCAAGCTCCAGAAAGGCTCTTACTTTTTCTTCCATAAATTTATTCTCCTTTATAAACAGACTGGCTGGTATCCGGGGTCCAGTCAGAGGTAACAATGGTGTTCCAGGTGAGGATACTTAAAAACGAATCTGCATTTGTTGATGGATCAGAAACAAGAAGTTTCACAAGAAGACTCTGGGTTTTGGAAAATTCCTGTACATACTGAACCTGATGGCTGGCGGCATCCCATGTGGCTTCCGGGATTTTTTCAAAATAAGCACCTGCCAGTTGAAAATATTCTTCTGTATCAGGTGCCTGCTGCCAGATTTCTTTTAAAGAAGAAACAGCATCGGTATAAAAATCAGTGGCACTGTTGCAGCTTTGGTAGTAGCTGGTGGTTTGCTCCAGGGAAAGGGTACTGGCGCTTAGATCCTGTCTGGAAGTTCCATATCCAAGGAGAGACAAAATCACCAGCATAAGTACTGCAAAAATAAGAAATAAAGAAGGAATTCCGGTGGCAGAAAAAAGACTGCCAGGTTCTCTTATGGTCTGTCTTTTCGTGCTGTATTTGTTCATGATGCATTCTCCTTTTCAGAGAAAATAGGATAACGGATGGTCAGGGAGTAAAGCTTTTTGGCATCATCAGTTGATTCCTTAGAGGAAATCTTTGCAGAGGAAACTTTTGAAAAGGTAAGCTGTGCAGATTTTACCATTTCCTGTTGCAAAAGCTTTACTGACATTATGTAAACTGCATCTGAAAGCTCTGTAGTCTTCCAGTTTTTATCAAAACCATATTCAATGGTATCGTCCATAATGGTTCCGTCTGGCATAAGCTGTAAAAAGCCGTCGGCAGTGCCAGAGGTTCCCTCAAGAATCTCTCCCACGGAAGTGGTGAGCTCCTGAATATGATTATATTCTCTTGCCCTGGTTCTGTCAGAATAAGACGCAGCAAAGAGTCTGACGCATACACCACAGGTCAGACCAAGAAAAAGCAGGACAAATATCATTTCCATGAGAAAAAGTCCGGATTTTGAATGAGTGGTAATTTTTTGCATGGTAAAATCCTTTCAGAAATTCCGTTTAAAGATTTCTTATGATTCGCCTGGAACACCAGCATGAAGGGAAAAACTGGAGGTCTGTCCCCTGGAATCGGTAAGTGTAATTTTATAAAAACCGTTGTCTTCCATACTGACTGTGAAGTCATTAAGCTCTGCCAGAGAGGTTCCCATAGAAATATCTGCCTGGGAATCAGCTGCTGTGAAAAGCTCTTTTAAATGGTTGTCATAAAAATAAATGTAAGTGGAGTAATTTTTTTTATTAATGGTTTCCTGGAAGCAAAGAGCGTTCGTTCCCTGCAAATCTGCAATAAAGATGCTGCTATCCTGATCATGCTGGCGGAATTTGGTTGTAATATAAGAGGCTGCAGTGTACAGATTATTATTGGTGTCCAGGTTTTTCACAGATGCCTGGTAACCTGCTGCGCCAAACAGCAGTAAAAACAGCAAAAACAGTACATACAGGGCAAACAAAAGCAATGTTGCCAGGGAGTCCATGCTGTGCTTTCGGGAAAATACAGGATTCATCGGACAGCTCCTTTCCGTGCCTTTACAGGAAGGACACTAAAGGTGGGCAGAAGATTGGAGCCATTTGGAATGTATTCTACCACAAATTTTTCTGTGTCGTAAGTGATGTGATAATCTGTTAAAATTTCATCAAGGCTCTGGGGATACTGGCCGGTAAGGGCATAGGTGCGTATGGCACCGCCTTCGAGAGCCTGTGTCAGGGTAATCTGTTCTTTTTCCAGAGAGTCTGTCTGCGTATATACAATACCTGCATAGAAAAGAATACACAGGACTGCTGCAAAAGCTGCTGGAAGAATATAGCGTAAAAAACGGTGAAAACGCATTCTCCTGGTTTCAAATATATTCATAAGGAAAATTCCCTCCTTTGATGGAACTGCCTGACTGATTTTTGGGAAAAACAATCAGGCGATCATTTCTGAAAGAAGTCCGAGAAGAGGCATCATGACAGAAAGTAAAACCATACCTACCAGTAAAGAAAGCACGATCACAATGGTTGGTTCCAGGACAGATACAATATGTGCGATTTTGCTAAGAGATTTTTCCTCATATCGTTCGGCTAATTTCCCAATTACTTCGTCTGCTGAACCTGCCTGAACTCCAAGGGAGATCATACGCAGTTCCATAGCTGCAAAAAGCTGTGCTTCGGTGATGGATTCCACAAATCCCTGGCCCTGGGAAAGGAGCTGGTAGGCTTTGTCCAGTTTTTCACAAAGCTCCGGCCGGGAAATTACAGCTTTGGAAAGTTCCATGCAAAGCTCTGGTGGAAGACCGCTTCGAAGTCCCAGGGAAATACACTGGCAAAGACGGCTGTAATCAAGAGATAAAGGAATTTCTTTCATTCCGGGAAAATGATAAATGGCATTTCGTACCAGTATTTTTCCCTTTGGATGAAAACAGAAAAACAGTATAGCGCCAATGATAGTGGCAAGCAGGATCAAAAATACTGCAGAGTATCTGCCAAGTGCAGAACCCATTCCCAGAAGAACTCCGGAAAATCCGGTCATTTCCAGGCCAAGCTGGCGGAATACCTGGCGAAATACAGGCAGAACCTTTACAAGAAGAATCACAATAACGGCAGTCATCATTCCAAGCATAACAAGAGGGTAGGTGACTGCACTTTGAATCTGTTCTGTAATCTGGATCTCCTGCTGGTAAAAGGCAGCAAGCCCTGCCATAACTTCGTCCAGACAGCCGGTTTCTTCTCCTGTACGCACATAGGCAGTGGCAGAGGCAGGGAACGCTCCCGACGTATCCATAGCATGTGCAAGAGAGCCGGATTCTTCCATATCTCTGGAAAGAAAGGTAAGGATTTCATGCCCTCGTTGAGTTTGGTCATCATCGTTTAATATAGTAAGCCCTTCTATAGCGGACATTCCAGAGCGCAATATAATGGAAAACTGTTCGCAGAACAGAAAAAGCTCCTGATTTGTTAATTTGGTTATCATAATTATGAATCCTTTCTGAAGTACCCAAAAACCTGTTATGTAAGCATAAATAGCTTTTTTTAGCTTATGGTTCCCATATCATAAAATATTACCGGGTAAACTGTAAGGTGTAATTTTCGCTGTCACCAATATAGGTATTGATAAGCTCTTCGTCTTCGCTGTTGGCGGCAAAAGTGGGATCCATACGGTTCCACTGTTCTCCGTCATAGGTGATCGCATGATCTACCCATCCTTTTCCACGGATATAAACATCTATCCAGGCATGCTTGATATCTCCTGCATATCCAATCTGCAGTTTACAGGGAATATCCCGGCTTCGCAGCATGGCAGTCATCAAAGCTGCATAATCAAAGCAGATTCCCTTTTTGATGGATAAAGTTTCATCTACATCTGGCAGATAGCCTGTTTCTACAGATGCTGCCTTGTCCTCATCATAGGAAATGTTCTGTATCACGTAGTTATAAACAGCATCAATTCCTTCCTGATCTGTGGCATCCTCTGGCAGCATGGAAAGTGCCAGCTTACTTGCCTGGGAATCAGGGGAAAAGTTTACATACTGATTTGGATACAAAAATGGAAGAAATTCATTATCCAGTGAAACCTCCAGTGCCTGTGCAAAAAGTGCAGCGTACTGGCTGCCATCTACCTGCTCGTAGCATGTGATCTGGTAGGTACCGCTTCCGCTGGAAAATGGGATTACGGCATTTTCTCCGGACTGCACAAAATAAGAATATATAATTCCGTCATCGGCAGAAAGCTGAATATTCTTGGTAGTTCCGTTATCATCACTGCAGGCAGTAAGATATCCCTGACTGATATTAGAGATATCCAATGTCAGAGGAGACTGTCCAATCGTGTCAGTTCCAGGAGCTTCTGGGGTAAGCACCTGGGGAGTGGAAAAAACAGGCGGTTCCTGTGAATTATCTGTATTTTTGCTGCCACATCCTGTAAAAAACAGGGAAGTTACGCACAAAAAAAGGAAGCAAAGAAGAAGGGCAGAAGTTTGTTTTAACATAGTGCCACTCCTTTATTAATAGAACAAAAGATTTTTGAACCTTTTGTCATTTGATCTCATAAGATTAAGTATAGCAGATTATAACGAAAAGGAAAGATGTAGAATTTTTTTATTTTGTGCAATATTTAAGGATGTTTTGCATTGACAAGTATCTGGAAAACTATTACAATAATAGTAAATAAGGGCAAACCTGCCGAAAGACAGGGACGCAAAGCCAAGGGTCTAAGGTCCGTTAAGAGAATCAGGATTATGACAGCCGGTTGCCGCATTGTGATTGATTATGTGATGTGATTATGACAGGAGACCAGGGGCTTCTATTTGTGGCGACCGTTTATTTTTTCGATAAACGGTTTTTTTATTACAAAGCGACAAGGACTGCCGGTATCTGGAAGGCGGCAAGTCATATTGATCACTGCTTCAAGAAAGGTGTGTTTAATTATGAAAGGAAAGAAAGTAAAAGAATGGCTGACGAATAAGAAGTTCGTCTCCAGCTGTGCAGCGATAGCGCTTGCAGCAGTAATTGGTGGAGTATCATTGTTTTCAGGATCCGGTGATGTACCGGAATTTCCAAGCTATACTGATCCGGTAATGGAGGCTACCATTACAGAAGATGAAACACCACTTGCATCCCAGCCGAAAACTACAGTTAAAACAACTAAGAGCAGCAAGACCACAACGAAAACAGTTAAATTAAAAAAGGCTTCCAGCAAAACCTATACCAAGAAGCTGAAAACCAAAACAAAAGTTACCAATACCAACAAAGCTACATCTAATGCAAAAGTAGCAACCAAGAAAACAGTTGTTACCAATACTAAAGAGAAATATACAAAGAAATCCAAAACAAAGAAGGTTGTTTCCAAGGTAACTACAACTGTTCAGACAACAACTACCCAGCAGGTAACTGTTAATAATGAGAAAGCCGTAAGTACAGCAACTACTGCATCTACAGCATCCTCATCCACAAAGACAGGCAAATACGAAGCGAACATTACATCTGTTGCAGGAAAAATGGACAGCCGTGTAATTAAAGCATTCCAGCAGCTTGGCTTTAAGATCAATGTAGATCCGTCTGTAAGTTATTCCGGTTATTTCGAAGCCCGTTCAAGATCTATTACAATGAGAGAAATTGATGATTCTGTTTACCATGAGCTTGGACATTTCCTTGCATTCATTGCTGGAAACGCAGATAAGACAGCAGCATTCCAGAGCGTGTATGCAGCAGAGAAAGAAAGCGTTACTTCTTACAACAAGGCTTATGTAACACAGAATGCTTCTGAGTATTTCGCAGAATCTGTAAAAGACTTTATCTTAAACAACAGCGCACTGAAGAGCAGCAGACCACAGACATATGAGGCAGTTCAGAATGCACTGAATATGATCACAGATGCACAGATTGCAAAGATTCAGAAGATTTACGGACCATTCTGGAAATAATCATCCTGGTTTTATTTCAAATAAACGGCACCCGGAGGCAATACTCCGGGTGTTTTGCATTTTATTCGGTGTCGGAGTTTTCCGTTTTGTGTCGACAAAAAATTCTTGCAATAAAAAACATCCGATGTGTATAATACAAAAAACAGATAATATTCTGCGAGTGCGCTACAAAGCCTTTTTCAAACACGTTTTAAATGCGAAATCATGCAAAGCATAATTGGAATTAATATGGACAGAAGACATGATATGTGTTAGAATGTAGAAAGTTCATTTAATGTTAGTATGTATAATGTTTTCTGTCCTATCAGACAAATGTATCCCGTTAGATATTAAAATTAGAATATGAAATGCGATTTTGCTATGTAATTTTAGTGTGCTTATTTTATTTTGATCAAAGAGGTAAATGATTAATGAGAGAAAAATATCAATCTTTATCCCTTGCTACGTTGAAAGATCTGGCGAAAGCAAGAGGATTGAAAGGCATTTCCACTATGAGAAAGCCGGAATTAATTGAGCGTATGCTTCTGGAAGATCAGAAGGAAAATGAAAACAGTGCTGCGAATGCAGATATCCTGGAAGATGCCAAAGTCTCTGCATCACCGGAACCAAGGGAAATCCCTTCCCCAGAGAAGAAAGAGAATACTTCCACAGAAGGAAAAGAAATTCCGGTGAAAGCGAGAACCATCTACAGACGCAATCCGGAATTCAGATCTGGAAATACAGGAAGAACTGCCGGAATAAGACGGCAGAACAATGATGCCGGACAGGAGAATCCTGTGCGGAGAGATCCTGTGGTGAAGCCTGTTGAAGTGATTCCGCCAGCAGAAACCAAGGCAGAAGAGACTGAAAATATTTGCGAGAACAGCGAAGAACATACAGATCATGTAACCAATACTTATAATGTACCAGCAGAGACTGTACAGCTTGACAGTGGAGAGAGAGCCAATGGAATCCTTGAAGTTATGCCAGATGGATTTGGCTTTATCAGAAGCGAGAATTACCTTCCTGGTGAGAATGATATTTACGTCTCTCCATCCCAGATCAGACGCTTTAATCTGAAAACCGGTGATATTATTCAGGGAAATATCCGTATTAAGACCCAGGGAGAGAAATTCAGCGCTCTTTTGTATGTGACCTCTATCAATGGTTTCCATCCAAGTGAGGGACAGAAGAGATACAACTTTGAAAATATGACCCCTATTTTTCCTGATGAGAGACTGATTATGGAGCGTCCGGGCGGCACTACAGCCATGCGTATTGTAGACCTGATCAGCCCTATTGGAAAGGGACAGCGTGGAATGATCGTTTCCCCGCCGAAAGCAGGTAAGACCACTCTTCTTAAGGATGTTGCCAAGTCTATTTTAAAGAATAATAAAGATATGCATCTGATCATTCTTCTTATTGACGAGCGTCCAGAGGAGGTTACGGATATTAAAGAGGCAATTCAGGGACCAAATGTGGAAGTTATTTATTCCACATTTGATGAGCTGCCGGAGCATCACAAGCGAGTCTCTGAGATGGTCATCGAGCGGGCGAAGCGCCTTGTGGAGCACCGGAAAAATGTGACGATCCTCCTTGACAGCATCACCCGGTTGGCGCGCGCATACAATCTGACTGTTCCGCCAAGCGGACGTACGTTATCCGGCGGCCTCGATCCGGCGGCGCTGCACATGCCGAAGCGCTTTTTCGGAGCGGCCCGGAACATGCGGGAGGGCGGAAGCCTGACGATTCTGGCAACTGCGCTTGTGGATACCGGAAGCAAGATGGATGACGTCGTATATGAAGAGTTTAAGGGGACCGGCAATATGGAGCTCGTGCTCGACCGGAGGCTCTCTGAAAAGAGGGTATTTCCGGCAATCGATATCCCGAAGTCCGGTACGCGCCGCGAGGATCTGCTGCTGACAAAGGAAGAGCAGGAAGCTGTTTACATCATGCGCCGTGCCTTAAACGGTATGAAGTCCGAGGAGGCGGTTGAGAATATTTTAAATATGTTCGTCCATACGAAGGACAATCAGGAGCTCGTCGCGCGTGTCCGTCGGCAAAAGTATGTATAAAAACTGCTTGCAATTTTACTGTTGTTATGCTAGAATACGAATGTTGTTTTATACACATGAACTGCAGGGACTTGCAGGGATAGCCCGGGATAGCTTGCCGTGGCAACATCAGAGCGGCATTGGCCGGGAATCGGCTTCGCCAAATGAGGCGCAGTCAGCAGTTCACAAATAAAAAAGAAGAGGTGAAAATCATGAAAGAAGGAATCCATCCGAATTATTATCAG
>OLQK01001723.1_pt1 | contig 13408 bp, 7 predicted proteins | sample 1672501 | NCBI WGS metagenome assembly OLQK01 (sample SAMEA3136693, study PRJEB25190) | human gut metagenome | biome: human gut; feature: human-associated habitat; material: faeces | place: Austria | collected 2013 | reverse complement strand
TAGATGCTCCTATTGCCCGCAGGATACCGATTTCTTTCCGGCGTTCCAGCACACTGATATAGGTAATAACTCCGATCATGATCGAAGAAACCACCAGTGAGATCGCCACAAACGCAATCAGCACATAACTGATAATATCAACAATATCCGTCACCGAGGACATCAGCGTTCCGACCATATCTGTGTAGCTGATCACCTGCTCGTCTTTTCCTTCTCTTTCCATCTTACTGTTATAACCATCCAGCAGATGCACGATCTGTTCCTTGCTCTCGAAGTTTTTCGGATAGATTGAGATACCACTCGGTTCTGCCTTATCTGCATAACCGAGTTTCTGCAGGTTCGAATCATACGTTGTACTTCCGGTATTTCCCATGGACATCATCAGTTCGGTCAGTTCTTCTCCGTCCATGCTTATATCAAATGCCCCGGTAAATGCATCCGCATCGATAGAGAATGCATTCTGCAGATTCTCTCCTACTCGGCTCATCGCCTGCGTCATGGCTTTTTCCATACCACCGGCGATCTGTGTCATCATCTGCTCCATCGCTTTTGAAATCTGCGTTCCCAGTGCCTGTGACAGAGTATTTCCATAAGAAGAAAATGCACTCTGCATATAGGTTCCGATTGCCGCGGATATCTGTTCTTCCACTCCCTTCGTGTCGATCATCTTCATAAGACCTGCGGAAAGTTCCTGCTTCGCGCTGTCTGTTCCCAGATAATCCATAAAGTACTCACCCATTTTCGCCGGATCCGGGTAACCGTTTTCCTGTACATAGGCTTCATATCCTTCCAGCAGCTCCTTCGAAAGTTTTTCCAGCTGTTCTTTCGTGATATTCACATCACCGTTGATATGAATATTTTTCTCTGCCCAGGCAGTCAGGATCTGCTGGCATTCTTCTGTCTGGAGATATTCCGTCAGGTATTCATCCAGCTTCGTCATATCCGTATAGCCCTTTTCCTGGGCATACTTCTGAAATCCGGTCATGATATCTTTGATCAGCTGCTGCAGTTCTTCTTTTGATACTTCGACAGAACCGCTCGATTCGATGATGTCTTTGATATTATTTTTCAAAATTTCCTGTGCTTTTTCTGTATTCAGATAACCAATAAAGTTCTCACCCAGACCGGAATAATCTGCTTCCGGATGTTCTTTTGCATATTCCTGGTAGCCCTTTAACAATGCAGCAGCAAGGTTGCTCACATCATCACCGGACGCCTGGATCTTAATTCCACTCATCAGATTACCAAGCGACAGATCCGGTGCTTCCGGAAGCGAAATATTGATGGCACTCAGATCCAGCATGCCCGAAAGATCCAGTGCGTTCGGATCGACGGAAAAAACATCTGAGAGATCCGCACTTCCTGCCATTGCATTGGCCATGGCATTTTCATCAAATTTAAATGCATTTTGCAGTTTATCCTCATCGATCTTAAAGAGGGATCCCATATCAAAATCATTATCCGATTCTTTACCGAATTCTTCATTGGTAAAGACATCAATATCTTCATTTTTCATCTGAGCTTTTACGATTTTACTGTTTTTCGCTTCCTCGATCACATGATCAGTCAGCTCTGCCGGATAATAGATACCAGTTCGAAGCAGGGCTCCGTTGGCATCCTCCGATGGTTGCACGATACCGACCACTTTCAGGTCTTCCCCGTTTTTCACCAGTTTTTTCATATATTTATTATTATCCGATTTGTCTTTCCAGACCTTGTATTCACTGTCATAGCTGTAATAATCCGAAGCATTGACCAGTTTAAAAGTGGTTCCCAGAATATCCTCATAACGGTATGTGCCGATATTATCCGGAGTATCCACATCTTCATCCTTCATAAACTGTTCGATCATATCGTCAAGTTCCATGGCATCTCTGAGTCCCAGTGTGTACAGGAGAAAATCGCTGATACTTCCGTCCGCAGTCATAACTACCACACATTCGTCATAACTTTCCGGCCAGCGACCTGCTTTTACATCATACTGGTTTTTATACAGATTCTCCTCTCTCGGCATCTCATAAAACACATCTGTGCTCATCATCGAGGACATCATACTATTTGCACTCGACGAAGAACCAAGCCCCAGAGAAGCAAAGGATTTGTCCGGATTAACTTGACGAATCTTATCTCTATCTTTGTCCAGTCGAAAGATCTGCGGTGTTGCGCTGTAACTGTATTCCACGGATTTTGCGTATTTGCTGACTTTCTTTTCATGATCATCCAGATATTTTTTCAGCGATTTCAGGTCATTGGAGTCCATCGTGGAGAACATATTTGTGATCATCTGCACGACATTGACCTGATCGTCGTCTTCTTTCTCCGCGTCTTTATCATCTGTCCCCATGTTCATCGTCATCATGGAAGTCAGGTCAAACCCGGTACTCTGGATCTCCAGTGGATATTCCGATAACGTTTCTTCTTCCACCGACTGGATATAAGCATTGACACCATTTGACAGTGCCAGTATCAGCGCGATACCGATGATACCAATCGATCCGGCAAAGGAAGTCAGAAGGGTTCTGGCCTTTTTGGTCTTTAAGTTATTAAAACTCAGTGCCAGAGCTGTCAGAAAAGACATCGAAGATTTTCCCATATTTTTATGTTCCGGCGGGGACAGTGCTGCCTCATCCACCTGATAGGGATTTGTATCCGAACGGATCTTTCCATCCCGCAGATTGACGATTCTTGTGGCATAAAGTTCTGCCAGTTCCGGGTTATGGGTAACCATCACAACCAGACGGTCTTTCGCCACCTCCCGCAGCAGATCCATAACCTGTACACTGGTATTACTGTCCAGTGCTCCGGTCGGCTCATCCGCAAGCAGAATCTCCGGATCATTGACCAATGCTCTGGCGATTGCCACTCGCTGCATCTGTCCACCCGACAGCTGGCTTGGTCGTTTTTCAATCTGTTCTCCCAGACCTACTTTTTCCAGGGCTTCTTTCGCTCTTCTTCTTCGCTCCGCTTTTCCCACGCCGGAGATGGTCAGCGCCAGTTCAACATTGGCGAGCAGTGTCTGATGTGGAATCAGATTATAACTCTGGAAGACAAATCCGATCGTATGATTTCGGTAGGAATCCCAGTCCCGGTCTTTGTATTTTTTCGTGGAAATCCCGTTGATGATCAGATCCCCGCTGTCGTAACGATCCAGCCCGCCGATAATATTTAACAGTGTGGTCTTTCCTGAACCACTGGGCCCGAGAATCGCAACAAATTCATTATCCCTCAGATTCAGACTGACATCATCCAGGGCTTTCTGAACCAGTTTTCCTGTTTTATATTCTTTTCGAATGTGTTGGATTTGAAGCATGTTCTTCTTTCCTTTCTTTTGCTTCGCTGTTTTCATGATGAACCACCATAAAACATACGGCGCCAACACCAAGATCATCCGGTGTCAACGCCGATTTTCGCAGATGATTATATACTAACATAAATTTTGCGGGGTGAAAATAAAAAGAATCTAAACTTCTGTAAAACATATCTAAAGAACCGGGCAAATACAAGTGCTGACATCTGTCCTGTTCTGTTTTCTACATATTTTTTAACGATGATAAAGCATGAAAAAACTATTGTTAGCTGTTACTGTTTAATTCGAACTCATGGTAAATTCTACAGTTTCCTGTGCACTGTCCAGTGCCTCATCTACACCCATACCACTCTGTGCTGTGAGAAATCAATACTACTGTCTGTAATATCGTTAAAACCTCATTTCATTTTTGTCCGTAGCTGCCCCATGTTCTTACTCTTACAATACCAGTACATTATCAGATAATGTCTACGCTGTTAACACCCGGAATCTCTTCCAATTGTTCCACATATGTACTTTTGTATGCAGTAGGTAACCGCAGAGTCAACAGCAGAGCGCATGGTGTTTTCTTCGTTTTCCCCTTTATCACATCCATAGTATCTACCTGTATCTGATTCTCCTGAAGTTTTTCCAAAAATTCAGAAATGCTTCCATTGGTTTCCAGTTCCACATAGACGGATAAATATTTACTGCGCCGAAAAAAATATTTTTCCAGACGTGGAAGCACGTGAAGGGAAATCAGTACACACACCGTAATGATAACTCCACCATCCAGAAACCCGATCCCCACTGCAAGACCAACGCATGCACATGCCCATAAACTTGCCGCAGTTGTCAGTCCCCTCACCTGATGCCCGGACACAATGATGGTTCCTACTCCAAGAAATCCTACCCCGCTGATCACCTGCGATGCCATACGCGAAAGATCCGATTTTCCAGGAAAATATACCTCCATATACTGCGCCGTCAACATAACCAGCGTTGCTCCCAGACATACGATCGTATTCGTCTTTGTTCCTGCTCCACGTTTTTTCAATCCTCTGTCCAGACCGATCACACATCCAAGTATCATGGAAACTACGATTCTAATCAAAACATTGGGAATTGTCCATTCCGCACATGAAAAACCAAACATGCGATTCCTCCTTATGACTTTTTGTTCTCGTATTTCTTTTATTATACTATATCATATTTTTATATGCTTTTTCAAACATTTCAATATACTTTGTCTCTTATTTATTATACTTTATTTTAATGCATATTATTTTCAACTTTACCGGAATAAAATAATCGTATCTTTCTTCTGCCAGTAAGCAGATTCTCACAAAATATCATCTTTTTTATAGAAAGGACAGACCAGGTCGGATGTCACGGCTCTGGTCTGTCCTTTCACGCTTTTATTCTTTTTCAGAAGCGATCTTCTCCATAAAGATCCCCGGAATCAGATAGTCTTTTTCCTCTCCGGTGTTTCCAATCAATTTATCCAGCATACGCTCCATCGCACACTGCGCGATTTTCTGCTCATCCTGGCGGATATGTGTCAGTTTGTACTGCCCGGATCCGATGTGGTTTTCATCCATGCAGCACACTTCTATTCTGCCCTTTAACGCTTTTGCTTCCAGAACAGCCTCTGTCTCCATGGCAACACTGTACTCACCACATACGATACCTTCGAGTTCCTTGCTGTATCTCTCAACATACTCTGCAATCTGTTTTCGATAGATCTCTCCGCGGGCTTCCACCGGATTATCATAGGTAATATACGGGAGACTACACTTTCCGACCGGAGTCATACCATATTCGGAGATTCCCTGATAAAATCCTTCACTACGTTCTCCAAGTGAAGACGTTCCGGTTTCTTCCATTGTGATAAAACCTATTTTTTTCTTCCCGGTTTCCGCAAAATACCGAACCAGCCGCGACATGCTCTGCACATTGTCCGTCCGTACCGAATCCAGTGAAATTCCATCTAATTTTTTATCAATAAGTACAGTGGGATATCCGTCAATCACCAGTCGAAGAATCTCGGTATTATAATACGATCCATGGCATGGCATTACAAACATTCCCTTCGCACCGATACCGCGCAGATAGCGGATTGCCTGTGTCTCCAGTTCCCGGTTTCCGTAGGAAAAACATGGGTACAGATGGTATCCCGCCTTTCTGGCCAGCTGCTCCAGTTCATACATGATCTGCAGACCATAGCTGGAACTGATATGTTCAAAAATTACTCCGAGAACAGGTTCCCCTGTCTGAATAATCTCTGATTTTTCCGGTAATGCCGCTTTTTCTTCCACCTCAATCCTGCCAACTTCCGGGTGTTCCATGACAAAACTGCCTTTTCCTCTGATCCTGCGAATCCTGTGTTCTTCTGCCAGAAGGTTCAGTGCTTTTTTTACCGTGATCGCGCTCACTCCGTAATGTGCAATCATATCCTCCTCCACCGCAAGTTTATCACCCGGTTTCAGATCACCACACTCTATCTTCTGTTTCAGATCATTATATACATTTTCGTATAGAAACTGCTTCTTCGCCATGAGTACCCTCCGTTTTTTCTAATTCTGCCTCCAGTTTTTCCACCAGATCCAACAATTCCAATGGTTTGTGGACGATATAATCCGGCACTTCTTCCTCATTTTTCGGCTCCATCGGATACCGCGGACTCCACTTGATAAATACCGAAGTAATTCCAAAACGATTTGCCCCCACAATATCTCTCTCCAAATTATTTCCTACCATAATAATACGTTTTTTATCTTCGTCCGTCAGATGCAGCAGTTTCATCGCCGTCTCAAACATCGCCTGTGACGGTTTTTTTTCTCCTACTTCCTCTGAGATCGTTCTCGCATCGAAAATATTTTTCAATCCATGCTGACCGTAAGAATTATCAAAAGACTGTGTATATCCATCCGCTACCAGTTCAATCGTATACCCTCTTTCTTTCAGAGTAAGAAGCATCTCTTTTGCACCGTCGATCAATTCGCAGCTTTGTACGATCGGTGAACCTTCGTTTCTGTACTCGGTTCCTTCATTTACCAAAGTGTCTCCGCTGTCTATAAATACGATTAATTTTTTGCTCATGATTTTCTCTCCATCTATGTTCTGCTGTCATTTTCTGTTTTCGTATTCTTATTTTAATATAATAAGTATATTTTGCAACGTTTTAAAATATATTTTATTAATAAAATATAATAAAGTACAAAAAATTGGTATAGCACCTGTTTGTCAGTCGCCATACCATTTTTTTCTGTTATATTCTTATTTTTCTTCAAAACTGCACAGCGCCTTCACCTGTGCCCCATAGATCGAATGATTTCCATTGACCATATATGCCAGCAGGCAGACCACAACCAGAGGGATCGCATTCTGGCTTCCAAAGACTTCCAGTCCGATCAGAATCGGTGCAATTACCGTGTTGGTTGCACTGCCAAATACTGCTGCATAGCCAAGGGACGCGCAGATGACCGGCGAAATTCCGAACACAGAACCAAGCACCACACCCAATGACGCACCAATGGAAAATAACGGTGTTACCTCTCCACCCTGAAATCCAATCGCAAGTGTTGCAATCGTCAGCAAAAGTTTCAGGATCCAGTCATATCGGTAGATGGTATCGCCGGTAAAGGATGCCGTGATCAGGTTAGTTCCGAGTCCGCTGTATCTCGCACCATGTAATGCCAGCAATATCACAGCAAGAGGAATGGCAAGGCATCCGATTCGCACCAGTGGATTGCTGATTTTGTCTCCTGCCAGTTTCTTCGTCTTCTGCAAAAGTACAGAAAAACACCGCCCGGTCAATCCAAACGCCAGACCGAGGATTACCAGGATACCTGCATTTTTTACATCTCCGATTTTCCAGATTTCCTGTACATCTACAGAAAATTTTTCCAGCCCCAGTAAATGTGAGGTTGTGGATGCTGTATAGGACGCGATCATTGCCGGAAGAAGCGCATCATATTCCACATAGCCGGCTACGATCACTTCCATCGCAAAAAATACTGCTGCCAGCGGCGTCTGAAACAGTCCACCAAATCCCGCTGCCATACCGGTAAGCAGCATCACCGGTGCTTTTTCTTTGATGTGAAGTCTTCTGCCTGCCTCATGGGAAAGCGTCGCTCCGATCTGTACTGCCACTCCTTCCCGTCCGGCACTTCCACCGAAAAGATGCGTGAGCCAGGTTCCGATCATCACCAGTGGCACAAGCGCCAGCGGTATTTCTTCTCTTTTTTTCTGACCTGCTTCAAACACCAGCGTCATCCCTTTCAAGCTCAGACTGCTGAAACGCTGATACATCCAGACAATCGCCAGTCCGGCCACCGGCAGTATCGGGAGCAGATAACGATAATACTGCCCTCGAAAGGCGGAAATTGCCAGCAAACCTCTTCCAAAAATCGTATCAACGATTCCCACGCAGATGCCCACCAGTACGGCAAGAATCACGTATTTTCCTTGCAGAATCCATTGTTCCTGTTTTTCTGCGGATATTCCTGTTTTCTTCTGTTTCATTTCGTTTTCTCTTTCCTCCATGTTCTTCTGATTTATTTTTCCCCTGAATGAGATAAAATACGCTTCGCGAATCTGACTCATTCCCTGTATAATCAAAGTTGAACCGCCGAACTAATAACTGATAGTTCCTGTAGCAAAAAAGGCTGATACTCCCGTGCCATGCACAGAAGTCATCAGCCTTTTGGCGGTTTCGATCAAAAATCGTGGGAGAACCTCATTCCCGTTCTGGATGAAAGTATAACAGTTTTTCCGCACGTTCGTCAAGGCAAAATCTGTTACATCCACTTCTCCCTTTTATCCGTTTGTATCAGAACCCCCTCTCAATTTCCCGGTTCTTCCGCATCCGCCGGAACACCCCTTCCGGGATTGCCACGCAGAGTCCGCCGAGGATCAACAGTACACCGATCAGTTCTCTCCACGGGTACACAAATCTAAAATAACCAACCCGGCTTTTCATCACCACAGCAACAGCACCAAGCACTCCACTTCCCACCGTCAATACCAAAACCCCGACGATCAGGCCGTAGAAAATCCCTTCCATCCGCGTCATTTTCTTCAGCTGCCGGGTTGTCATGCCGATGCTTTGCATCACGGAAAATTCTTTTTTTCTTACCGTATATCCGGTTACGATCACATGGAAATAGTTCATTGATCCCATAAAAAGCAGCACCAGACAGAGCCCGTACATGATGATTCGGCTGGACGCGATATAGGATCTGGCAGCGGACAACAGTTCTGATTTGCTCACCAGCATCAGTGTCCGCGCATCCGAGATATAATCTCCATGACTGCTTCCCGTCACGAACTGCATATTGTAGCTGTCCACGGATTTTTCTACGGATTCCCGGATCATCGGCTCCATCGATCGGTTAACGTCCATCTCCAGTACAAAGGTCTGTACCGGCAGCTGCATCCGCTCCATCCCCTTCTCGCTCACCAGAAAATACACGATCCCCGGTCCATTCCAGGTTGTATCGAGTGCCGGAGCCCCTTTTTCCTTGAAATTCAGGTAGCCGCAAAACTTCATATCCGCCGTCTTTTCTCCCTGCACCGTATAAGTGGAAAATGTCTCTCCCACATCCTCTCTGCCTTTTTGTGCCTCGATTCTCGAGAACAGATTATAGTGGAGCATGATTGCTCCCGTTCCTGCCTCCACACTGTCAATATCCAGACCCAGATCTTTCTCTTCATTAAACACTTTCAGTTCTTCCAGATAGGTATCACTGACCTGTTCTGCCACAAATTCATAAAGTTTTGGAGCGGTTTCTTCTCTATTTTCCGCATTCTCCTCAGGGATTTGATTCCCTTCCAGCGTCTCTCTTCGAAAATCCAGAATTTTTTCATCCAGCTGTAACTTGCCATAACCGCCCGTTACTTTCGACACCTTTTCCACACCGTCGAGACCGGTCATTTTGTCAATCAGTTCTTCCGGAAAATACGTCTCCTCCGTCGGATACTGGCTGATCGTGCCGGATGATATATTTGTCATGATCTTAAAATCATGGTTTTCCGCCTCGATCTGGTTAGTCATATCCGTCCCCTTCGTGATCACAACGGCGGAAAGCGCCACACAGATACCAAGCGTCAGCGAAACGATCGTCAGCACACACCGTTTTCGGAAACGGAACAGATTTCTCCATGCCATCGCTTTCAACGGATCTTTGCTCTGTCTTTTACTTTTTCTCCCTGCAGATACTTTTTCCATATACTGTATCGATTCCACGGGAGAAAGTTTTCCGATTTTCCGGATAACACCTGCGGCTCCGAGAAATGTAACCAGCATCCCGAAGCAGACAGACGCTTCCAGCATCCAGGGCCGAAACGCGATCATCGCAGAAGCTTTTCCCAGACCATGCAGATACATCCTCGAAAGCAATGCCGGAATCCCCGTCAAGGTAAATGCAATACCTGCCACACTTCCCCAAAGGCATCCAAGAACCGCGATTTTAAAGATCTGGCGGTACGCGATGCTTCGAATCTGCCGTCCGGTCGTTCCCAGGGTCTTTAACAGCCCGAATCTTCGGATATCTTTTCCATAGGAAATGTGAAGCACATTATAAATCAGTAACCATGCAGCAAATAAGATCACCACAGCCATCACCGCTGCGATATCATATCCGCCGACCATCTCGGTCACAGCCTCCAGATCCAGTCCGGTACCGCCGAAAAACTGCTGACTGTCATCCCGCATCGGAATATCCTGATACAGCCGGTCTTCCACCGTCTGACCATCCACACTCCCGCTCTGTTCGATCAGTAACGTTCTCGACACTTCCGAAAGATCCAGCTGATCCAGATAGGTCTTTGAAAAATAACCGTACGCTTTTCCCATCGAAGGATCTACATATTCCGTATAATATCCAGACAACCGGAAATCCCCGGAGTGTTCTTCTCCCTCACTGTCCGTCATCGTCACCGGGATTACCATCCCTAGCTTCGGTTTGCTAATCCCAAGCAGCTTCAGAGCCCGCATGGGCAGCATAATTTCATTCTCTTTCGTCGGATACTCCCCGTGAATATCCGTATACGCTGGTTTCTGCATCTTCTCCCACGCTGTCTTATCTAACACCGTACACAAAAAAGCATCTGTCGCGGCAAAATCCGTCTCCATTCCCGCGGATCGGATATATGCCAACTTTTGTATCTTCCGGTACTGTTCCTCGGACGGATTTTCCAGCGTTGTGCTGGCTTTCGTTCCTCCATTTCTTACCATCAGCAGATAATCTGCCTGTATCTTTCCGATAGCCAGACTGAACACACAAAATATCATCCACACGGCAAATGCAACCGTTCCGATCAGGATCCTGTTTCTTCTTTTATTTTCCTGATATTCCCTTTTTGCCAGCAGCCGCAAGATCTTCTGGTTGTTATTTTTCATCCGAATCACCCATCACCTTTCCATCCTCGATACGGATGATCCGTTCTGCCATCTGTGCGATCTCTTCGTTATGCGTAACCAGCAAAATCGTCTGATGATACCTTTCTGCACTTGTCTTTAACAGCCCGACCACTTCCATCCCGGTCACTGAATCCAGATTACCGGTGGGTTCATCTCTAAACTGTACCCCTATCCCCTTATGCCTTGAAAATAGGGGCTTTAACGGTATGTACATTTGTGTACTGTGTATATTTTTCCTTATACGCTAAAAGCAAGCAGGGTCTTTCTTTCCAGAAGTCCCCACTTGCTTTTTTATAATTCTGTTTTTCTAATCATTTTTTGATATACTTCTCATCTGTAATTCCAGCCTTTTTGGCAATACATCGAATCACATCTTGATTAAAATTCATGTATTTCAAATAAAAGTAAAATAGAAACCAAACGACAACTGAACATATAATTATTATTTTGACACACATATAACCTCTCTTTATTCCTCTAAATTTGGCAACAATGATGCAATTGGCCAACTATAAAATTCTTCTTTTTCTATTGCAGACAATTGCTGTATATGTATATCAAATTCATCAAACTGTTTTAACAAAATACATGCGCAACACCTCTCAAATATATTCTCAGAATATTTAATCTGTGCCAATATCTTCCTTTCTTCAAGCTCTAATTCTCTTTTCCGAGCAATAATTTGGAATCTATTTATTGTAAGAATAGTCGAATTCATGGAATATTTCCCTAAGATATCTATTAATTTTTCAGCCAATGACAATATATTTCTATCTCTTTCCTTATCATAAGCCTTTAAAAAATCCAATATTAATCCCAAAAGTTGATCTATTTCTTCTTCACTGATCTTGTTCATTGCTTCCAATAAATCATTTTCATCAAATATCATCTGATATATATCTTCATCTCGTAACGCAAACCATCTGCTAATTTTCTGTGTTTTTCCATCTGGTATATCTTCAAAAATAGCTATCCGTTTACCATCCTTCAAATAATTACGAATTATATATCCATCTTCTTGAATCTTTTCATATTCTAACAACAATTTCCTACGTCCGATTATTTGTTTATAAAGACCACAATTTTCATCTGTTTGGAACGGTAACGATAAAACTCGCATTTCCACTAATCCCTTTTTCAGAAAAAATATTGTGGGTTCTGCATCTAAAATTTCTTTCGTTTTAAATAAACTTCTTTTAATATTTAATTCTTCAAGCATTTCTCCTAATTGAACAATCCGTTTATGATAGGCAAGAAATCTTTCTGTAAAAGCTGTTTGTATTTCCCCTAAGAAATTTTTTCCTAGACTTATATTTTCAATCGATACTTCCTCTGCATCAGAAACAGCTATTATAATTTTCGATGCTTGAAAAACTGTTTCAAAATTATAGTTAGTCGCCTCAATGCAACGAATAGTTGTTTTTTGACTTTTTTCTGTTAAAACAAATTCAATGATTTCACTAATCCTTGTAGTCGTTTGATTTAATGCATAAATATGTCGAATAGGATATCTTTGTTCTATTTTATCATCGATTTTTATTAACCAATCACTTTCAGTCGCAGTAACTAAATCTGTCAGTAAAACTGGTATCTCTATCCCATCCTTCTTGGTATACACATACTTAAAAGGACTTTTAGCAATTGCGATTGCAGGATTCATATACGGAGTTGGTAATGTTGATATAGTAAAATTAGATATAGTATCATAATCGGGAATTGATTTTCCCACTCCTACCATTGCCTGTTTAGGTCTATTTTCTTTAAAAAGAACACAAAGTTCCTCTAATTCTCGGACAGTTTTTACATGGTTTAAATGTACTGTAATGCTCCCTTGTTCTTCTTTTCCTTTCATTATATGGACAATATCTACCGGAAGTAAGATTTTTGCATACATTTTATCACTATATTCCGTTTTTGAAATTGCATCAACAAAAAATATTACCCCGCCATTTTTCAAATAATTTTTCAAATCATTTATATCCACTGGATAGCTTATACTATCTGAATCTGGAAGAGTATTATACTCTTTTCCCTTTACTTGAATGGGAATAAGAAATTCATTTCCTGTCGAAGCCGGCTTTTTAGTTTTGTAATATATGATATTTCCATCCCATGAAACCGTTTTGTCATTCATATGAATATCTGACTCATCCAAATATTCAGATCTAGCACACATTCTTTGTAGTGTTGTTATAGAAAATGTTTCTTGACTACTCATTTATCTGAATCTCCATGTAGTTGTTCATTTCTGAAATTTTATTGTTTTCTATTCCATTATACTATATAGCACACTACGTTTCTAGATATTTTATCCCCACAACCACCAGCAGGCACGTTTCCCACGTCCCTGCCAGCCGCTGATTGTTTTCTTTTTCATTAAAAATTCTTGATCAAATTCAAATCTCTTTTATTCAATGCTTTCCGCATTGCTTCATTTTCTTTCCGTAATGTCTCGTTCTCTCTTTTTAATTTTGCCACCTGCTGTTCTAATTGCAGGATACGGTTGTCCATTGCCATATCTAAAATCTTTCTTCTTTTATCTACCATACCTGCTTGTACCTGCAAGGCATGATCTACTGCTTTTCGTACTTCCGGATTCTTGTAGAAAAATCCTCTGGACAACCCGGTCTTTTGTATCAACTTGGGGACTGTCACTTTATCCTCTTCTTCAATCATCTCCTGAATTGTCAGCTTTG
>OLQK01001714.1_pt1 | contig 13477 bp, 9 predicted proteins | sample 1672501 | NCBI WGS metagenome assembly OLQK01 (sample SAMEA3136693, study PRJEB25190) | human gut metagenome | biome: human gut; feature: human-associated habitat; material: faeces | place: Austria | collected 2013 | reverse complement strand
TAATGTTTTTCTTTCAGCTGCCATAGTTTTCTCCTCACATACAATTCAAGAATACTATATCAATAATACGATATATTTCTATGTAATTCTTGTATAATATCCTGTGAAAATTGCACTATTTCTACTTTATCTTAAAAAGTACTAGATCGTGTTACTGAAAAATAGACTATGAGCATTAGCAAGCAATTCACCGATACGCATTCCGGTCCCAGTTTTCCATTGCCTCGCTGTATTCGCAACGCACGGTGACCCGGTTCTGGCTGTCCAGGGTGCAGGTAAACAGGGTGAGCGGCCACTCTCCGCTCGTCATATCGTCCACACTCCAGGGAGTCAGTGCCTCCGTTACCGCCACATAGTAAGAAAACCGGTTTCCCACAGCATCTGTAAAAAAAACCTCGCTTCCTTCCGGAAGAGTTCTTAATCCCCCAAAATGAGACTGATAATTATGCGCTGCGATTACCAGATCCCCCTTGTAGGCGCTTCCGGAATACCGGCAGGGTGCCAACCTTAAAGAAGAATAACTCCAGCTGCTGATAACCGGAAGTTCCAGATCCAGCGCCGGAATCTCCAGAATTCCTATACTCGCCACATCACCCAGACTTTTCAGCGTGTATTCAGGCATATCCATATCCGGGTTCAGGAGATAGTCCGGTATGTTCTGTTCGTCTTCTTTATCCGAAGCATCAGGACTCTCTGATGCTTTTTTGTTTTCCTGCAGATATTCTGCCAGGATTGCCTCCTCGCTCTCCCGGGCACGGTGTCCGTCCCACAGATTATACACCAGGAGCAGCACTGCTGCTGTCACCAGAATCAGTCCTGCTCCTTTTAAAATATTTCCAATTCGATTCTTTTTCTTATACTGCATCTTTTTATTTCTTTTCTTCCATGGATTTTCGCAGCTGCTTACCTACTAACAGACAGATCACACCGGCCAGCATAAGAAGAGGAACCGGCCACCAGAGCTGTCCTGTCTGTGGAAGCTTCTGAGAAGAATTTCCACCATTTTCTCCAGACGTTCCCGTTTTATCTGTTGATTCTGATTTATCTTCTGAATCTGCTGTTTTAGTGTTTGTCAGCACAACGGTGTTTCCCTCTCGGCTGGTACTCACGGTATAGCCTGACGGTACTTCTGTTTCCACCACACTCCAGCTCACCTGTGACGAAAGGTTTTCCCAGGTATAGGACCACTGATTTTCCTTTTTCAGGATCTGACTGTCCACAACTGTTGTTGTTCCATTCTGATCTGTTCTCAACAAATCAACCTGCACCGAAGCCGGACGTTCTTTAACCTGATCCTGTTTCCATACCTTCAACACATGAATCTTTGTCTGGGAAGCTTCTGTATTATCCATTTTCTCCTCGTCATACTTCAGATTTACCCTTATATGGAGCGTATCTTTCTGCGAAGCATCCGGAAGTGCGATCAGCGAAACAGGCGGAACAGATATCTTTGCCTTTCCGTTATCCTGCGCCTCGATCTCCTGACCTTTTACCAGATAAAGCCCATTTGAAAGATTTTCAAAGCATACGGTTTTGTCACTTCCTGATTTCAGCACTGCATCTGCCTGGATTCCGTCACGTTCCGCATAATCTGCAAGTGTACGCGCCGTTCCCTTCCATTCATCCGAATCCAAGGAAACCCGATAATTCTGAAATTTTTCTGTCAGCGCAAAATCACCTGTATCTTTATAGTCTGCCACACGATACATCGAAAACTCCAGACCCTCGGCCGGACATCCAAGAAGAGAAATACTACCCTTTGTCTGTTCTGCTTCCGCCGCAGCCAGAACCGGTGTGTTCATCAGCAGCACGGTAAAAACAGCGGCAAAAGCCAGCATGCATATCATTCTCTTTATTCGACTGTAACAGCTCTGCCTGTATTGGTACTTCATCTTCTTCTCCCACTGGTTTGTTTTGTTCTGATTCGTTTTGCTCTGGTTTGTATGGTTACTTTTTTTATTCTTTTTTTACTTCTGTTTTTACTTTTCTTTTTTCTTTTTGGAACGCGCTCCGACACATCCACTGCAATAAAACTGATGATAAGAAGCGGAATTCCAATGCCTACTGCAACAAGCACAGTACTCACCTTTGCGGCATCCGATGTGATCCTCGAATTATCTCCCGACCGGTTTGCGATCCTGTGACCGCGCACCAGCAGTCTCTCTGTGTTGATTCCATAAGGCGTACAGGTAAGAAGCGTACACAGATCCTCGCCTTCTTCAATATTCAGAAGGCCGTAATCGATCGGTTCCACGATATGAATCTGGTCAACTTCATATGTAAAAACCTGATCATAAATATGAAGCAGAAAAATATCACCCTTCTGCAGCCTGTCAAGATCCGTAAAAAGCTTTGCACTCGGAAGTCCCCTGTGCCCGGAAAAAACACAATGCGTTCCACTGCCTCCAACCGGCAGGCTGGACCCTTCCATATGGCCGACTCCCACCTGTAAAACCGAAGCATCCACGGTGTGATAAAGAGCAAGCTTACAGTCTATTTCCGGTATGGTGATATACCCCATCATTCCGGTTCCGTCTATATCCAAGAGACTCTTATACCACTCATCCTGCTCCTCCGTCGGAGTAAAACGGCCTGGATCTGAAATCAGCGTTTCATTGTACTTTTCTGCCTGCTCAAATGCCTGCTTCTTCTCCTGCTCATCCATCTTTTCAATCCGGTCCGAATACTCTGCGACCGCCTGCGTCTGATGCTTGGAGTTCCAATAGTTACTGACTGTCGGATACAGCAACAAGGACAGACCTGTAAGAAAGACCAGCACCGTGGTAATTGTTGAAACATGCTTTCTCATCTTACAATCCTCTCCTTGCTGCTGTACAGGGAATAAAACCATTCCCCGCACAGCGAAATTACTTTAACTATTTTTCATTCGTTGCTTTGTGATCAGTACCACACCGGATACAAGTGCAAGAACTGCACCCAGGAAGTAGATCAGAGATGTACCATTGCCACCTGTGGATGGGAGGATGGTACCGGTGTTGTTCAGGACTTTGACTTCTGTTACAGTTTCTGCGTTTGTTCCAACAGTGATATTTCCATCTTTATCAATGACTACTGTTATTGGGGCAGACAGTTTATTATAGCCAGCTGGCTGCTGTGTCTCTGTAAGGTAGTATGTATCAGCATCAAGACCCTTAATTGTGAATTTACCGGAAGATGGAGTGGTTACTGTTGTCACTCCTGTTTCACCAGTCTTTGCTACACGGTAAGTACCTTCTGCTGCATTCTCTTCTGAAGTCTCTACCAGATTAATTGGGGTTGTTCCATCAGTATTCTTACTTAATGTGAAGATTGCACCTGCAAGTGCTTTTTCCTTACTATCTTTTGTTGTGTATTTGAATACTGGAAGTTCAAAGGTTTTTGTAGTTGTCGTACTTGGAGTTGTTTCACTGCTGTCTCCATAAGTAAGCTTTGTAGTATTCTTATTTTCTTCTCCTGCAATTGCTGCCTTCTCATTCAGCGTTGCAGAGTATGTGACGATAATCTGTTCATCAGCTTTAAGTGTGTTACAGAAGGACTGAGTAAATACAATTTCAAATGTACATCCATCGGTGACATTAGCAGATGAATCTGTAGCTATTTTTAGTGTATAATTTGTCGCATCGACATTTTCTCCATTTTTCGTTACAGTTACAGTGCCACCAAATGTTAATCCTGCCTCCATCTTATCATGCAGTACATAGTTCTGTGCACCTTGCTGTGCTGTGATTGTAGTCTGGAAGTTTACAGGCTGTCCGATGTCAGCTGTATTGCTCTTACCCCATTCATCCTTTGTGTTTACTTTAGAGTCTTCCTGAACTTTCTTGTCTACTGAAGGAACACCATTCTTTTCGGCAATTGTTACTTCATTATTTGTTGTAGTAAGACCACAAAGCGCACCAACGCTGGACTCCACAAGATAATAACCAAGATCAAGATTGTCAAATGATACAGAGTTTTCTTCCTCTGTAACTGATTTGGAGCCATTATTACTTATATTAGTTGAAGTATTATTAGCATATGCCAGTGCTTTCTGTGCTAATTCTGCTGCTTTATTCTCTGCTACACCAGTTTTCCAAGTCACATAACCATTCTCATTAATATATACATAGTTACTGCCCTCACCACTAGTTTGGAAGAAGTTCTCCCATCCAGCTGCCGGTTTATAAGAATATAACTGGTTCGCTACATCATAACTCTCTAAATCTAACAGCTTATAGATTTTATATGTCTGTCCTGCTATAGCATTATTAATCGTAATCTTTCCATTTCCTGTAGGCGCTGCTGTCCCACCTTCAGCTGCGCTTACCACGCTGGCCATTCCCAATACCATGATAACAGAGAGCATAATGGCAGCAATTTTCTTAATCAGTTTCATCTTCCTTCTCCTTTGTATTACCTGTTGTTACAGGCTCTTTTTTTTATATTGATCAGCATCTGCAGTCCGGCGAAAAATATCAATACCGCTCCTGCAAGCCTGAAAATAAGGGGACCATAACTGCCTGTCGAAGGCAGTTCTTTTACACGGGTCTGGTTGGTAACCGTTACCGTGTTTCCATTGACTGCACTGTTTACCCCTGTTGTGCCATCAGTATTTGTTGTTGCATACGATGTGAGATATTCCATCTTATTCACCACCGCAACTTTGGTGGAATCTTTAATCGGATTTCCATTATCATCAAGTTCATAAACATAATATGTCTTTGACAGCTCAAGATTCGTGAATTTCGCTGTCTTGGAACCTGTCTCTGCTGCGTTATATGTAATGGTGACCGTCTGAAGCGGTGTTGCAGTTGTACCTGATATAGTTCCATCTGCATTTTCATACAGCCCAAACTTATACGTTCCACTCACCGGATTCGCATCATTACCACCTGCATCCTTGAACTTCTTCTCCACTGTGATCTCACCCTTATGGTTGAGGACAGTAAGTTCATAGATTGACTGATACTGTATATGAATTCTCGAATCTTTTATGCAGTTATTCACATACTCCGAATAATCTGTGGCATTTTCTTCTTTCCTCGGAACCATAATATAGATTGGTTCGCTGTTTATTACATATCCATCCGGTGCCTTTGTCTCCGTCACTTTATAGATAGTGTTGTAGTTCATTGCAGAATCTGTAGATGATCCTGCTCCAAAGAAAATTACTCCGTTTTCACGGGTTATTCCGGTCCACTTCTCACCTGATACATCAATTGTACCATCATCATTTCTTGTACAGGAAACTATCTCAAATTCAGCTCCCTGTAATGTAGATGACAGATTGTTCTGATCCTTCTTGATGATTTTCAACTTTATATTGTTTCCTGCACCTACTGTTCCGCCGGCAGCATAGGAATAATTATTCTCTTCCACACTGTCTCCACCGGCAGAAGAATAGTTTTCCCAGTATGCTTCATTTGAGAAACTTACTGCCTGTCCCGGCGGTGCATTCACTGCTGCAGTATAGGTGATCGTAACCGGTACGTTACGGGGAATCACTATTTTCAGTGTATTATCTGCATCAAGCAAAGCTGTATAATCCGTAACAGGAGCTTTCGTTTTTGAATTAATTACTCTGATCGTTTCCGTGTCCAGGATCAGCGTGGAACTCAGTTTGTCAATCAATGTCAGTGTCGTGCCATCTTTTGTCGAAAGTGCCGCTCCGAATTGATTTGCCTCAATTGTGAAATTTATTTTCTCACTTTGCGGATTTGTTGTCGTAAATGTTTTTTCAATTTTCTTCGGTGTTATTTCTGCCGGGGAAGTCGCTGTGCTGATATCCTGTCCATTTGTTGTCTGGAGTGTAACCTCATTCGTAAATGTCTTTGTTTCTCCTCCAAGCAACACATCAGGATCAGTCACCCTGCATACAACCTGAACGTCAACAGAATAATCATCTCTCTTTTTTCCTGCTTTAAAATCACCCAGTTCAATCAGAGCCTGCTTTCCCTTGACATAATAGGTTGTTGTCTTAAATTGTCCTCCATTATCCGTTGCAGCTGAAATTCTTTCTTTCGTCCAACCAGATGTCTCCAGGCCTGGATTCTCTTTCGAGGAAATCGCACCAAAGTCCTGACCTCCTCCAACCCATTTGATTCGAATATATGCCAGTTCCATACCATCCGGTATCGTCTCCAACACTCGATAGGTTCCTGACAGTTCCCCTGCATAATTCACCTTAAACGCCCAGGCCGCATACTGTCCTGCACCCAGCAGTTCAGTTGTAACAATCCTGCTATTTTGTCCCTGATCTGCACCGTCGTTCTTGCTGGTTACTGTTGTTCCATCATAGGTAAATGTCTGTCCAAGTTCCTTCAGGATGTCTGCGCCTCCACACAGAAGCTTATCCGCCTTGCCATGGTCTATCCAGGTCTTGCCATCGTCGCTTGTACTGATATGATTTCTATATGTGAAAGCATCACGATATTTTGTCGGCAGCGACTGTGGTTCTGTCCTTACAATAAAGTAAAGCTTGACCGTTCCAAGCGTAATTGATTCCTTTGCCTGTAATGACAGTTCACTGTAATTATCCGTACCTGTGAAGCTTTTATCATTAGTCAGTTTCGTTGAAAACTTACCAGTTACATCAGTAAGTTTTCCAGTCTTCTGAATTTCCTCCAGACTGCTGTACCCGATAATTGTCTTATCATTCGGCAATGTTCCCATATAAATTCCTGCCAGTGAATCTGAATGCAGATAGGAATCTGTCAGACCTGAATCCTTTGATATGGAATCCCGGAAATATGTGCCCTGCAAGATTTCTGTTCCTGATACCTCGATCACCCAGTAGAATTTTCCATTTTGCCAGGTTGCCGCGCCTGTTTTTGGTTCCTCATAATACCAGGATTCTTTTTTGACATTCATTTTATAAGAACCAGAGATTGTTATCTCTTTTTGAGAATATATATCGCTGATATCAAACAACTTACCATCTTTCCCAACTTGTCCTGACAGTGAAAATTTATTATTCACCTTAGCACTACTAAAATTTGCGTTTGCCGGCGTTGCATAGTAGGTAAATTTATATGCATAATTTGCATCTTTCCAGCCAAGTTCACTCGGTTTCAAGGCAAACGAACTTAAACCGTCAATCTTCACCCATTTTGTCTCTTTTACGTCATATGCCTTCGTATCTGCATCATACTCACAGGCTTCTACTTTTGCATATCCGATATATGTCATCTTATCCTTGGGAGTAAGCTCATCTTTCATTAACACATTTGTCGCATTCCACTCACCCAGTGTCTGGTTGACATCTACAGTATATGGGTAGCTTCCGGCAGGGACGGTGAAAGAGGTATCTGATGAAGAGTCTAGCTTAACAGTTCCAGATGTCAGATCATATCTATCACCTGTTTCCATTTCAATCGTCTGGTCTGCCGCAGTTCCGGTTTCGACTATTTTCTCATCCCATTTATAGTTTCCGACATTTGCTCCATGCCAAACTTGGTCAATAGCATCTCCAGAGTCAGACTTTGCATTCGATGCATATACATAATACCGGTTTTTCACATCTACATTATTTGCCTTCATTACTGCCAGTGCTTCCGGCTTCACTGTTACTGAATAAGTCACATAGTAAGAATCACCTGGTTTTACGGTTATCGGTTTACCATTTGCCCCTGTAATCTTAAATCGAGTTGGATTACCATTTGAATCATGCCAGGGCGTTACATAGTTATCGTCGCCTTTTGCCCAGCTTACAGTGTAATCTGTCTCAGATGATAATGCAGTATAATCTGAAGCTTCATCTGTTTTTACATATAACTCTACAGAATTGCGATTATAACTGATATATGGAAGAGCTTTTGGATCTGTCCGTATATCCCACGCATCCAGCAAATCTCTGAACTCAAAATTCTTCAATGCGTAATTACTTGTGTCTTTTTTCAAGGTGAAATTAAGTCTGTATTTGATGGTATAAGTTCCATCACTGTTCCGAACAATATTTCCATCTTGACTCTTCGACATATCATAGTCAATTTTCGGTGTAAAGGATGTCTGATGATAAGCTCTCGCATAAGTTTTGGAATACACGTCTGCTTTATTATTTATCTCTTTGCCGTGTAAACCAACATTATCCTTCAGTTTCACATAATATGTAAGCGTGCGGCTCTCACCTGCTGCCATATCACCAATTTTCCAGACCATACTTCCCGGTGCAGTAGTAATATTTTCCGCTCCTGGCGTTGGAACAGGATTTGTTGAATCAGGATTTCCCAGATAGACTGTTCCATGAGTCTTACCTTCTGCAATCATCTCATATGGTTTCTGACCATTCGGAATAGCTGCAAGAGTTTCTGCTGTCGCACTAATTTCTGCATAAGACTCCACACGATCCGAATTGCTCACAATCGTGTCAACCACTGAGACATCCGGGCAGCCATCTTCTCCTGCTGTCACAGTGATGGTATAAGCAAGGTAATTTCCACTCTCGGTAGCTATCACCTGAGAGTTGTCACATGTTTTCTCAATGTTTATCTGTCCATACTTTGCAACAGCATCCTGACCAAAATTCAAATAATAATTTTTATTTGCTACAGACACGGTTATCTTGCCATCTTCTTGCGGCAACTGACTCAGCTTCACATCACCCTGTGCATAAAAGTTTCCGTTAATTGTGGATTGGTTATCCTTTTTTTGACTACTAAGATAATTACTATTGAAGGTAACTGTAATTTTTCTGTTTTTACATGTCACTGTTCCGACCTTATTATTTCCGTCAAAAATTCCACCTTCCGGGGTTATATTACGCATTACCTCTGGAAGATTATAGGTCAGTTCACAATTATAATTATCTATCAGATTCTGAATCTGTATATCCTTATACTCAACCTGCAGCTTGATCTTTGCATTTGCCGGTATCACGGTATTATTGTCAGTCTTGCTGAATTCCTGCCAGTTCTCATTACCAGGCAGTTTATAGAGCAACGTAACATCCTTAAGTCTACTGCTGTTCTCTGGCGCACTCAAATCAAATCCGGCTGCTATACCTCCCTCAGGCATCACATTTTCGTCTGCCGCTGCAATGGCATCCTCTTCCCCCGAGGCAAAATCGACGTCCATCTCCTCTTCCGGGTCTTCGGTAATCTCGACATTATCGACGTCATTGCTTTCCTCTTCGATTGGCTCGCACAATACAAAGTCTATATCCTCTGAATCATCACTGGGGATGGTACTTTGGACGGTGTTTTCGTTCGCTTCCTGTATCGGTGTTTGTTCTTCCTGTATTGCGATCTGTTCTTCCTCTTCACAAGTCGTCTTCTTTTCCAGCGTAATTGCCGGAAGGATCAGTACATATACTGTACAGAAAACAACAACGCAAGAAAGGCACAGCATTATTTGTCTCCAACGTTTCAGCCGTGCCTTGTCCCTTAAGATTCTTCTGATATAATCTGTTCCCTTATTTTGCACAGTTCCACCTTCTCTTTTCTGGTGAGTATCTGATGCCTTTCTTTTCCGTCTTCTCCTTCGATACTTTATATTTCAAGAATGCCTCGACATTCCTTGTCCATGTTTACGATCTGTTAATTTTGTCTCATACTTCCTGCTGAATTTAATGGCCAGATTCGAAATATAATCTGCCCTTCAATCTGATCCTCTGAGACATCACCAATGGATGCCGTTCTCGAATCGACTGACGTGGCTCTGTTGTCTCCCATAAAGAACCAATGTGATTCTGCAACCTGATGAGGAAGCTCTATATCACAGTTCCCAAGTGACACTTCTTTAAGATATGGTTCGTCAAGCGTCTGACCATCAACTGTCACCACTCCGCCTGCGTCAATATCGACCCACTGTCCCGGGCCTGCAATCACACGTTTGACCAAAAGTTTGTTTCCCTGCCAGAATGCAACGATATCTCCGGTTTTCAGATGCTTGTTCTTTACCGAGATCACAATCTGCCCCGGTTCCAGGGTCGGCGACATGGAAGAACCATAGATCTGCAGAACCGGCATCCACAGGGTTGCCACCAGCACGGAGATTGCCGCCACAACGAGCAGCACTGCAACTGTTCCGCGAAAGGTCTGGCGATAGGCCGCACAGCGGCTTAATCTTTTTTGCTCTTTCTCAGCTTCTTCCAGCGTCGGCACTTCCTTTGAAGGATCTGGTCTTCTCATATCGCAGATCAGATCGATCAATTCTCTTCTACTTAAATGCTTTAGGTCATTCTTTCTTTTTTTGTTCTTTTTCATACTCTGACCCCAGGGGTTCTTAAACTACCCATATTTCTATTACGTTCAGTTATAAACACATACTGATAAATTATAGACAATTCAAACATATTCTGTCAAGTTATCATAATACTGACTTTGGTCACTTTCTTATGATATAAATAAGACCGAGAAGCTTATTTCCTGAAGCTTTTCGGTCTTTTTGTTATATTCAGACTTGCGGACTATATTCTGTTAGTCTCATTGTCATTCTGTTATTCTACATTTTTTGTTGCGACAATATCCACACCTGTATCTGCCACATTTTTAAGGATCACATCTCCAATATGAACCGGTGCCGGAACCTCAATTCCTTTCAGTGCTTTCACACAGTCAAAGATTTTTCCTTTCGGAATGTCTTCTTTTGTCTTTACCGATACCATGTCAATGCTGCCGCCTGCCACGCGTACGGTAGAAGTTACAATTCTTGTAGGATTGGTCACTTCTTTTCGTGCATACACGGCACCACGTTTACAGGTATTTCCTGCGACGCTCACCACTTCTTTGCCATTCATTACAACGGTAAGAGGACAGCCCATTGGACAGCCGATACATGTCAATTTTCTTTCTTCCATAGTCTACGCCTCCTCAATCTTTACCGTGATCGTCTGCAGATCCGGATATTTAAGAAGCTGTTCTTTTGTCAGCTTGATTTCTTCCATCTCACCAGGTGCAACAACCGGACGTTTCTTGTGGATCACTCTCTCATCATCGAAATATGCGCTGATGTAGCAGTTTGTATAAACACCACCTACACGGAAACGAACGGTCAGATTTTCATCCATACGTTCAAAAATAAAAAAGAGCGCATTCTATAACAGCCTTTCGACTGATATGAATTCGCTCTCCTCTCACAGCTTCACTTTCCAATTACTTGTTTAACGTGTGTTCACTGTAACATGTTGCACAAATTATTGCAAGTAATTTTCACAAAAATATACTTTTTATACAAAGTATACATTTTACCTATTTGTGTTATGTATATTTTTCTTCTTTCTGGACTTGCGGACGATCTTTCGAATCAGGGATACCACAAGAACAATTATTATAATAATGATCAGGCCGATACATACTATGATTGCGGTAAATTTATTCGGTTTTTTCACCAGATCAAGTATATTTTTGCTGTCATCCACAACCTTACGATCATGGGTTGTCGCATAGTATTCAGATACATTTGCAATGCCATCTCCATCTGCATCATCAAAAGACTGCATATATCTTGCAATCGCATCCCATGCTTTCAGCTCCTTATTGCCTTCCATGACTGCATGATCTTCCAGATTTTCAATTGGATTTCCGTCTTTATCCTTTGGCTCAAGAGACAGAAGTCCGTAAGACATTTTCATTACAGAACCTAACATCTGTCCGGTGTACAGATCTGTTACAACATGATACAACTTATCATCCTCAATCTCTGTCCTTTCTCCATCTGCTCTGGTCAGATAGCAGTCTGTCACTTTATTCAGGATCATTCGATGCGGGTTGTATGTAAAATTCAGGCCACTGCAGTATAATCTTGCAGTCGTCATAAAATCAGAAATAGAGGCATCCACTTCAGCCACCAGCTTCAGTTCTTTTCCTGTCAGGTATGCGTTGATCAGAGGATATCCGGCTACTCCGTCTTTGCCAATTCCAAGTGAAAATGAATTGAATACATCTTCTACGGTAATATCCCCTTTTGTATACGTGTCACGTACAGTTCCGCTAGGAACAACCGCTACATCTACCGGGTCTCCATCATAATACTCTGAATTTTCCACAGCATATACGTAGGCATCCGCCATGATATCACCAAGATTCAGTTCTTTATGCTCTGTACCCATTTCCTCCAGACTGTTAAATTCCACATCGTTCTGCGCAAGAACTTCTTTTCTTGTGTAACCAAAGTCTGCAAGGTAATTCGTATCCACCGTATCCATCAATGCGTCGATGCGCTCCTGTGTTGCCTTGTCGGCTTTTACATTCTCAGATACAGGAATCAGCTCATAAGCGCTCAGATTCCAGCGTCCGTCGGAATTCTGCGTCATCGAAAGAGAGCCAAGATTTCTTCCGTATTCACCACAGGATACAATATAGGTATTTCCGTGCTGGATTGCCTTCTGCAGCTCTGAATGTGTATGTCCACTGATGATCAGATCAAGATCCGGAACCGCCTTGGCAAGGAGTTCGTCCTCAGACTTGCTTTCATCTTCCCAGGTTCCACCATGAGAAACACAGGCGATCATGTCTGCTTCTTCGTTTTTCTTGATTTCTTCTACTGTTTTCTTAACGGCCTCAACAGGATCCTTGAAAGATAATTCACAGGTTGGTGCGCATTCCAGGGCATCTTTTCCGAAGACACCTACAACGGCGATCTTTACGTCACCTTTCTGTACCATTACATAGTCCTTCACACCATATGTTTCAAACGCTGACTGTATCTGTTTCTGACCGTCGTTTAGCCCAGCCTTTTCCATGCTGTCCCAATCCACATTGCACACTACGATCTCAGGCAGTGTCTCTCCGGAGCTTTTGGCTGCCTTAAGCATGTTGGCAAGCCCCTGGGATCGATAGTCGAATTCATGATTGCCAAATGTAGTCACATCATATCCAAGATATCCAAGCATTCTAAGCTCCGCTGCCTCAGTATCATATACCGTCTGGATCAGCGTTCCCATTGAAAAATCACCGCCATCCAGTATGAGTGTATCTGGATCTTCTTTCTTTTTTTCATTAATCAGTGTCTTTATTTTTGCAAATCCGCCGACTTCTTTTTGTTCTCCATTTACGATCGTGGAAAAGCTGTCTAGGTGGGAATGCGTGTCATGAGTAAACAAGACATCTATCTGTTTTGTATCATCTGCTGCCTTCACCGTAACAGCCTGTGCAAGCGGCATAAGCATTGCAATGGTAAGCACGACCGACAAAATACTTTTCCGTAATATCATAGATTTCACCCTTTCATCCATAACTTTCTGATGTGATTTGAGTATACGTGATTGCCACCATGTTTGTCACGTATAATTGCGTTAGAATAATTGCGTTAGAATAAGACAAAGAAATCCTGTACAGAAACAGTTTTACTGCAGCCGTACAGGATTCTTCTAAATTCTTTTATTCTCTTTATTTTGCTCTTGCCATTGCTTCCTGATAATCTCTTGTGTCTGTGAAGATTTCTTCTTTCCACGGATTCTTTTTCTGAGCTTTCGCACGTTTCAGAATGTATGCAAAAATAAATACATTTAAGGCCCTAAATGCGTAGGTTGGTGCTTTGTTGCGATATGCTCCACGGTTAC
>OLQK01001708.1_pt1 | contig 13524 bp, 18 predicted proteins | sample 1672501 | NCBI WGS metagenome assembly OLQK01 (sample SAMEA3136693, study PRJEB25190) | human gut metagenome | biome: human gut; feature: human-associated habitat; material: faeces | place: Austria | collected 2013 | reverse complement strand
TCATCAGTGATTTTGAGCACCCTTAGGATTTCTCTTAATTCACTGATTCGGATATTATCCGGCTGACTTAATCTTTGGTACAGAGTGCTCGGCGGGATACCGGTCAGTTTTGAAAGCTTCTGAGTATCAATAGCTGTCATAGTCTTTCCTGACTCAATGATTGCAAGAAGTATTCTGTTCTGCCTTTCCCTGTCAGATATTTTTAATTTTGGCATCTCCTCTCACCTCTCTAGTCATCATAAGTGCGTGGAATCATGTCCTCTGTCAGTGCGTAGAAATCGCTGAGGTACGCTCCGTCATCTGTGATACTTAAATCAACAGCAACGTTGTTCTCGTTCATCAGCATGATACTCAACGCACACTCTTCTCCGATTGTTCCATTGCCAACAGCTAAGACCTTAAAGCCTTTCAATGCGTGCAGCTCTTCAGAATCTCCATTGACTCTCTTATTGATAATCTTTTTCTTCATTGCTTTCACCTCACTTTCTCTTCTGTTTCAAACAGGTAATCAAATTTTACTTTGAATATCTTGCACATTTTCTTTGCTTCGAGTGCAGTGAATTTCCCCGTTTTTTTCTTATTCTCATAAGATACTCTCGAAATTCCAATCATATCTGCCATTCGCTGATTTGTGTAAGAATGTCTTGCCTGTTCGGCATCTAAATTTTTGAACAATTTTTTTCACTCCCTTCTGCTATAATATTGATGCGGACTGCAAATCGCCTCTATGAAAGGAGGTGGTACTATAAAACGAATTACTTATTCCAAAACATTAGCTGATAAGTGGATAAAACTCGGTTATAAGATAGTCGCTCTGTCTTATACTGGTTGTTTCGGAGAAACTCCGTTAGCATTCCACCTTGAAAAGGAACTTTAGTGTTTCAGTGACCGCCAACCTCTCTCTAATGCAGTCCGCATTTCAAATTTGCAGTTTGCAAACTTTAATTATACTATAATTGCTTATCGCAAACTTGTCAACAGTTTTCTTTTCATTTTGCAAACTTTTTTATTGACACTTTTTCAATACGCAACTATAATCTAAATTAACAGGAGGTACTAAAATATGGGTGAGCACTTCAATGAAAATTTAAAAGAAGCAAGACTAAAATCTGGGCTATCTCAGAAAGATCTTTCAGAAAATATAGGTGTTGCAAAATCAACATATTCTTTATATGAAAGTGGAAAACGCGAACCAAATGTAGATACGATTAAAAAAATAGCGTCTGAATTAAATGTTTCTGCCGATATGCTACTCGGACTTGAAGCTGAGCCAACTACTCTCGCCGCCCACTTTGACGGTGATGAATATACAGAAGATGAACTTGACGAAATCCGCCAGTTCGCAGAATTTGTTAAGAACAGAAGAAAATAGTGTTGTTGCATTCATAAAACATTTTTATTGGATAGATAAACGGATATGCTGTAGTGGGAGGTGCTATACATATGAACACATACGAATGTTTACAAGACGAAGCCTGCGGGGACGGTATAGATGTTATAGATTATACATTTCACAGTGATCGAATAAAAGGATTGTATTGTGACGGTACTGTCGCAATCAGAAAAGATATGAATACAGTTCAAAAAGCCTGTACACTGGCTGAAGAACTTGGACATCACCACACATCCGTTGGTGATATTATAGATATAAATTCCGTACAAAACCGTAAACAGGAACGTCAAGCCCGATTGCACGGCTACAACCGCCTGATCGGACTTATGGGAATCATCCACGCATTCAATGCTGGATGTCAAAATAAATATGAAATTGCAGACTTTCTGGATGTTACAGAAGAATATCTGGAAGAATGTATCAGCTGCTACCGTGATAAGTATGGAGTATATACTACCGTTGATAACTATATTATATACTTCATTCCGAATCTGGTAGTAGTTGAAATGATGTGATATAGCCTCATAGGAGATTATATATAAGAGTTTGTGGTGTACTTAATGGAACAGGACTAAAGATAAGGAGGGCGTAATGGGATTTTTAGATGTATTTAAAGATGGCCAATACAAAAACAAATACGAAAAACTGCAGAAACAATATGAGGATTTACAATCTTTGTTAACACCTGAAACGCAAGCTGTTATAAATTCTCAAAAAGCAATCCAAGAATTAAATGGATATATTCAAGAAAAAAACAAGCTTCTAAATCAATTGAATGAGCAGATAGAAACCGCTGCTATCTCCTTTGAAAAACAGAAATGGAAACTAAAAGTAAGCAGTTGTCCGATATAATTGCTCAAAAAAATTCCGAAATCATTAAACTTGATGAAGAAATTTTAGTTCAGGAATTTGGACTGTATAAACCAACCTATGATTTTGCAAACGCCTTAGATTATAAAGAAGAGCTGGCAAAAATACGTGCTAAGCAAAAAGAAATGATCAAGGAAAAAACTGCTGTAACAGGTGCAATCGACTGGACAGTTAACGGAAGTTCATCGAAAGGTAAAAAAATGGTTGCAGATACCCAGAAATTACTTTTACGTGCTTTCAATACAGAATGTGATGAACTTATTAGTAAAGTTAAATATACAAACTTCGATTCTTCATTAAATCGTATATATAAATCTTCTGAAACGATTTCTAAGTTGGGAGTGATTATGAGAATCTCTATAACTCCAAAATATCTGGATTTAAAGGTGAAAGAACTCCGTTTAGCTTTTGAATATCAAATGAAGAAGCATGAAGAAAAAGAAGCTCAAAAAGCTGCGCGCGCCGAAATGAGAGAAGCAGCCAAACTTCAAAGAGAAATTGAAGCTCAAAGAAAGAAAATTGAAAAAGAGCAAACTCATTATCAAACTGCTTTCGAACATTTAATGAAGCAGTTGGAATCTGATCCAGAAAATCAAGACTTGATCAATAAAAAGAATGTGCTTGAAGCTCAACTTAATGACATTGATAAAGCTATGAAAGATATTGACTATAGAGAAGCTAATCAGCGTGCAGGATATGTATATGTTATTTCTAATATTGGTGCTTTTGGTCCTAATGTATATAAAATCGGAATGACTCGTCGATTAGATCCTCAGGATCGAGTTGATGAGTTGGGTGACGCATCTGTTCCATTCAATTTTGATGTACATGCTATGATTTTTTCTGATAACGCTCCTGCACTCGAAGCCGCTCTGCACAGAGCCTTTGAAGACCGTAAACTCAACATGGTTAATACTCGCAGAGAATTCTTCCATGTTACTCTCGATGAAATTAAAAATGTTGTAAAAAAGAACTTCGATAAAACAGTAGAGTTTATAGATGTTCCAGATGCAGAACAGTATAGAATCAGTCAGAAAATGAAAGAAAAATAACCATATCGGCGAAACCACCGAATTGGTTGAAGATAATAAAACCGTCCCTGCTACCAACAGGAACGGTCTCTCGAATACTATACAGTGCCGAGGCACGATATAATAATCCCTGAACAAGAATATTATATCACATTTCCCCGGCACCGTGTAGGTGTTATTTTTATACGCAAAATTAAGCAACCTCACACATATACTAAGGAAAGGTGATACATATGCAATATGAAGAATATCTTATCTATCTCCGGAAGTCCCGAAGTGATGCTTCTCTGGAAGCTATGGGCGTGGATGTCCTGGAACGGCATGAGCAGATCTTACTTGATCTTGCCAAACGAATGAACTTATCCATTGGCGGGATCTACCGTGAAGTCGTTTCCGGAGAGTCTATATCCGCGCGTCCGGAAATGCAGAAGCTTTTATCCGAAGTAGAATCCGGACGTTGGGAAGGTGTACTCGTAATGGAAGTGGAACGTCTGGCAAGAGGTGATACGGTCGATCAGGGAATTGTTCAAAGAGCTTTCCAATATTCCGGAACGAAGATCATCACTCCAACAAAGACCTATAATCCAAATAATGAATTTGACGAAGAATACTTTGAGTTCGGACTCTTCATGAGCCGGAGGGAATACAAGACAATCCGCCGCCGGATGCGCGCCGGTGTGACTGCTGCCGTGAAGGAAGGAAAATGGCCGTTCAATCAGGCACCCTACGGCTGGCAGCGCGTGAAGCTCGAACATGGGCGTGGATGGGTTCTCGCTCCGGATCCGGACGAAGCTCCGGTCGTGAAACTTATCTTCCGGCTCTATACCGGTCCCGATCGCATCGGAATTACCCGCATCTGCAGATATCTGGATAACCGGGGGATCAAGCCAAGGAACGGAGATACCTGGCTGGAATGCAGCGTTATGGGAATCTTAAGGAACGTTGTTAATGATCAGCGAGTCGGCATTGGGCGAAGAAAGGTTGTAAAGCAAGTCCAGAACGGCTCCGTCAGCAAAGTACGTCCTCACAGTGATTATGATTTTACTGCTCCGGGGCTGCAGCCACGATTGATTGATCATGATGTATTTCTGGAAGCGCAGGAGTATCTCGCCAGGAACTCTCACAAGCTGCCGGAGTCTTACGGCATAAAGAATCCTCTCGCCGGAATCCTGGTCTGCTCCTGCTGCGGAAAGAAAATGCAGAGAAGACCGGCTTCCAGGGACGGCTCTTCCGGAAGATGTCCATATGACGTTTTAATGTGCAATACCAGAGGCTGTCCCACCATCGGCTCAACGCTTGAGCTGGTAGAGCGTGAACTCATACAGGCACTATCCGACTGGGTAGCTGGATACCAGTTAGATCCGACTCTGGAAGTTGAGAACAAAGTTCCGGAAAAAGAACAGCTTCTCTCTTCCGCTGTCAGCAATCACGATTTATTACTAAAACAAAATGGAAACTTATACGATCTGTTGGAACAGGGAGTCTACACCACCGAGATCTTTCTGGAGCGTTCCCACGAATTACAGAAACGTATCAAAGAATCGGAAGAACACATAGAAATTCTGAAAAAAGATCTGAAATATGAAAAAGAGAAAATAGCAAACATAGAGAACTTTATCCCTTCCTGCAAGGAGCTTCTCTCCTGTTACTGGGACTTATCCGCCCAGGACCGGAACAAAGCTCTGAAAATGCTCCTGGAAAGTGTCGAATACACGAAAACGAAGCGAAATCGTAAGGGAGATAAGGATAATCCTACTTTTACACTGAATTTAAAGCCCCGAATCCCGCGTATTTAGGGGCTTTTTCATTAGCGACAACATTTATGGGCGCAAGAACTGGCTCACTTAGAAATCGTCTGTGCTATTGTTTATCAACTTACAAAAAATATGACAATGGAAGAACTAGAAAAATCCGGTTTTGATAAATATTATGTAGATCATACGCTTGCACTCTGGCCACAGTCTGCCGGCGGTGTTCCTTGGAGCGCCACTACTTTCCAGTCTAAAGGTGATCCCATCACCGATTTAAGCGAAGATATGTCTGCGGAGCAAAAAGCACGTACAACCTACGACAACATTCTGCGCCTTGTCAAAGATCCGGAAGTCTGCGAACCAATCCGTTTCCTGCGTGAACGCGAAATCGCACACTATCAACGTTTCGGTGAAAGTCTGCGCATCGTACAGGATCATCTGGACAGTAAAAACTTCTATGCGTTTAACCCGGAATTTGACCTCCGGGCATGTTTCAAAAACAAAAACTAAACAGAAAAAGGATTCCCGGAAAAATTCCGGAAATTCTTTTTATTATTTCAATAGCATATATACAATTACTGCTGCTACAACTACGATTGCAATTCCAAGAATGATTACAGGCGCTTTGGAAAGCTTCTCTTCTTCCTCATAAACATCATCGTAATCATAATCTTCTTCTACTCTTGCAGTTTTTTTCTTTTTCTTTCTGCCATCTTCTACTGCTAACAGTTCATCATATGCTTTGCGCATCTCATCTTCACGTTTCTTACGAACGCTCTTTGGTGGAATATTCGAATACTTCTGTTCCTGCTCTTCCTCTTCCTGACGCTGCATAGATGCTTCCTTAATAGATCTGTGCAATGTTTCCTGCGTTGCCGGTTCTCTTCTTTCCGGAGCATGCTTCTGTTCTTTCCTGTTCTGTGGTACTTTGAACTTCTTCTTGCAATTATAACATAACAGGTAATTTGGATCTTTTTTACCCGGCCGGAGCTGTTGGCCGCAAATCGGACACTTCATTGGTATATTTTGCCTCCTCATATCGTAATCTACTTAGCATTATACTACAAATCACAGAAAATGGCAAAAACATTTCTCTTACTGTGTATTTTACTTATTGTGTGCTTTTTCCAAGTGTAACTTTCACGGTACGCTCTTTATAACTTCCATTTGAATTTGGAACCTGGATCGTCACTTTAACTTTCTCGCCAACTTTGTAATACTGCAGTTCTTCTTTTAATGCAGACATACTGTCCACTGTTGTTCCTTCCAGTTCTGTGATTACGCATCCCTTTGTGATCCCTGCATTTTTTGCTCCTCCGCCAGAGATAACATTAGATACATACACACCTGTTGGCATATTATACATCTGCGAACTGTCGGAAGTCACATCCACGCCTTCAATTCCCAGATATCCCTGTTTGCCTTCTGCTACTTTTGTTTTTGTCTTCTGATTCATCAGATTTTTAATTACATCACTTGCGCTGGAAATTGGGATCGCATATCCCATACCTTCTACTGCATCTGTCGCAACCTTAGCAGTATTAATACCAATCACTTCACCCTTTGCATTCAGAAGTGCGCCACCACTGTTACCCGGATTAATTGCTGCATCTGTCTGGATAAGTTTGCCACTAACTCCATCCAGTGTACGTCCGGTTGCTGATACAATACCTGTTGTCACAGACTGACCGTAACCAAGTGCGTTACCAATTGCAATAGCCGTCTCTCCAACCTGCACTTTTTCTGAATCTGCAAGCGTTGCAACTTTAATTTTATTTAATGTAGAATCTTTGATATCACTGAGCTTTACAGCGATAACTGCAAGGTCTCTGGAAGAATCTGTTCCCTTTACCTGTGCTTCCACACTCTTATTGTCAACAAAAGAAACTGTCAGCGTTTTATTACTTTCCACTACATGGTTGTTCGTTGCAATCAGAAGTTCTGAATCTGTCTGGGAAATAATAATACCAGAGCCTACACTCTTGCTTTCCTGCTCCTGCACTCCACCAAAGAAATTCTGAACCTGCTGTACACTTAAATTGGTAATTGATACAACCGATGGCATTACATTACTTGCAACTTTGGAAATATCTGAGCTTGTTGAACTACTGTCTGAACTTGTTGTAATCTTTGCACTGTTTACAGTTGCAACTTCTTTTGTCTTACTGCCTGATGTGCTGAAAACCTTGCCACCCACAAGATTACTTGTCTGAAAAGCCGCACTTGCTGCCACACCAAATGCCAGTCCGAAACATACTGCTTTTACCCAATGTGATGTTTTCTTTTTCGGTGGTTTCTCATCCTGCGGCTGATACTGATAACCTCCCTGTCCATTTTGATTCTGATCATCCTGATCCGGTGTATAATAAGTATATTGATTTTCCATAAATCATTACTCCTTTCACTACTTCGTTTATACTAAGTAGTCTAATCTATAATTGTGTTTAAACTGTGATAAAACTATGTTTAAACCTTAAAAAACAACCTGGATCAAAAACATATATAATGCTGTACCAACACCAATACTTAACAGGTTATTACGTTTCCATACATGAAGTCCTGCTGTCACTGCCACAGCAAGAAATTCTGGTATGCCATGTGGCGATACAAAAACTGGTGTATTCTTTAGGCAGTAAACTACTAACATCCCGATCACCGCCGGAGTCAGTACTTTTCCCAGATACTGGATCACTGGCGGTATTTCTTTTCCTTCTGGAAACAAAAGAAACGGAAATACTCTTGTTCCAAAAGTTGTCAATGCAACTGCCAGAATAATAATTGCTGATAACGCTGCATTTACTGGCATGACAGGTTCACCTCCTTTTGAAGCTGTTTTTTCGATACAAATAAAATCATTACAATTAATAACATGGATGGCAGTACAAATCTGGATGCCCCGAAAATCTGCAATCCAATAAATGCTGCTGCCACTCCGATAATTTCCGGAATCCGGTTCTTTTTATCCAGCCACTGTTCAATAAAAATGACAACAAACAATGCCGTCATTGCAAAATCAATACCCTCTGAATTAAATGGCAGTACACTTCCCGCCACTGCACCAATGATTGAACCAGCTACCCAGTACACCTGATCCAGTGAAGCAATCGCAAACAGGAATTTTCCTTCATCAATGCCTTCCGGAATCTTCGTCGTACACAAAAGGGAATATGTTTCATCTGTCAGGCTGAAAATCATATACCATTTTTTCTTTCCCATACCATTAAATCGTTCCAATAAGGAAATTCCGTAAAAAACATGACGGATGTTAACCATTAATGTCATAAAGACAACCTGGAAAATTGATATTCCGGGAACAAAAAAATTCACAGCAAGATACTGTCCGGAACCTGCATATACAAGAATACTCATAAGCGCAGCCCATAAAAATGAATATCCCTTTTCTGCAAACATAACTCCGAATGCTACTCCGATAAATATATATCCGGTCAAAACCGGAATCGTATATGGGAATGCTTTTTTGTATGCCTCTCTGTATCCTTTCATCTTATTGCTCGCTCCTTTTTTCATCTTATGTATCCAAATGCCGTTTTCTTCGTTGTATAGACACAGGTAAACTTCCGGCACTGTAATGCTATACATAAAAGCCAGATCCTTTTGCAAAGATCTGGCTTCTCGCTCTCCATCAAGAATGATTCAGTGCTTTCTGTAACTCCTTTACCGATTCCGCAAGTAATGCATCCGACTTCAGTGCCGTCTGATACTGTCGGCGGCTCTTTTCAAGCAGTGCTTTCACATCATGTTGTCCGGCAAGCAATTTTATATGGTCAATCTCCTGCCTATCCAGTTGTTTCACCCTGACCTGGAAATTCTTTCCATCCTTTTCCGTAATATACAAGGTTCCTACTCCCGGAAGCTCTGTATAGACCTGCTTAATCTTCATCCGGTACATTACAAATGCTACATATGTATCTGCATATTCTCCATCTTTTATATAAATCTGGAGATGATTGTATGTTTCTACAAAGTCCGTCTTCTCTGCTATACATCTGTAATAATCTCTTACCGCCTGTCTTAATTCCGGCGATCTATTCTTACGCAGAGGATTCAGTTGTTCAACTTTACATCCCATATTTCTTGTTCTGCGCTTTTCTCTTACTATCTTTTGTGCTTTCTTCTGTGTGTTATCTCCCGTAAGTCCGATTCCGGTGCTCAACAAGATCAGGATAAAAAATAAGAAAAGCAGGCATCTTCTGCTTTTTCTCTTCTGAATATTCCTGTCTGTGAAGCCCGCTCCTAACGCACCTTTCATAAGAGTACCTCCACATACTATGCACTTTTAAAATACACACCCGGGCGGATTCGAACCGCCGCTCCCGCCTCCGGAGGGCGGTGCTCTATCCCCTGAGCTACGGGTGCATGACAATTTTCTTCAAACTGCATTATTTATACTACCATATTTTTCTTTTAAAGTAAAGGAAATGCTATAGACATTTCGTACATTTCCTTTACTTTATTATTTCTACTTTTCCTGATTCTTTTTACAATCTCAACAACTAATAAATGTTTTTTTACAGCCAATTTATACATTGGATTCTTTTATGCCTTCATATCAGCATATTGCAAGCCGGTCCTCTATTCTGTCATAATAATAGGCATGATTTTCAAGAATTTCTTCCGGCAGTACACAGGCTGCATTAATGCTTGCAACCATTTCGTTCAGATTCATGCAGTCATCGGTCTCCTTTTCGGGAACAATGATCACTTCATGCACACTGCTTGGCAAGACGTAAAAGTTTTCCTTCAGATATGTACCAATCTGATTTAAACATCCTGGATATATCATAGTTGCTGCCCCGAAACTTTTCTTTTCATTCGTCAGTACATACATTCTTGCAGCTTTATCTACAGCAATTCCTTCTTCGGAAAGCACATTCTGTATTGAATGAAATCTTGCCGGAAGGTGTTTTTTCATATTCATCATTGCAATTGCAAGAAGTTCCTTTTCATCTACGTTCCATTTTTCCATTGTTTCATTGCTGATCTGCATGGAAGCCATGCCGTCTTTGGTTATCTCTAAAAGTATGTAGAAAATAATCTCCAGATCCAGAATCGGCACATGTGGAATTTCTTTCAAAAATTCTTCATTCCTACTTCTCTGGACAAGCCTGAATACGATCTTATTCTTTATCTTTTCATAATTAAAAATCTCCGGCTCTTCCCATGACTGATCAAATTTCACTTTTTCATATACATTTAGAACTTCTTTTGCCAGCTCATCTACCTGGCTTCCAGACCGGTACTGTTCATAATAACCTTCCAGATAAATCGTCGGCGAAACATTCACACGCTGTTCTGAAATCACCAGACCGCTCCGGATGATTCCATTATTCTTTTTATTGTTGCATAATTCGACAGACAAAAGACATCCTGCCATTTCTTTCACACTTTTTTCCAATGCCTCAGTAAATTGATGATAAGTCATATTTCTCCTCTTTGGCCATTGTTGTAGTTATCTTCCGGAAATTGATGCGGGAAAATCCGCTTTTTACATCTTGTAGAAATTTAGAATAAATATTATGGTTTTATTATTATAAAAAAGCCTTGCAGAAAATGCAAGGCTTTTTTAATATTTCTTTTAACTCGAAAAGATTAGTTTGCTCTGGATAAGTACTCTCCGGAACGTGTATCGATCTTAATCTTCTCTCCCTGCTCAACAAATAACGGAACAGCAACCTGTGCACCGGTCTCAACAATAGCCGGTTTGTTTGCTCCCTGAGCTGTGTTACCTTTGAATCCAGGCTCCGTCTCTGTAACAACCAGTTCAACAGTAAGCGGTGGCTCGATTGCGAAAGGTTTCTCCTGATATAAACTTACAGTAACTTCTTCGTTCTCTTTTACGAATTTCAGAGAATCACCAACATCTTCTGTCCCTACGGCGATCTGGTCAAATGTCTCATTATCCATGAAATAATACAGATCTCCATCATTGTACAGATACTGCATTTTCTTTCTCTCAATATATGCTTCCTGGAAAGACTCTGTAGGACGGAATGTTGTCTCTACTACACCACCGTTGATGATATCTTTTAATTTAACACGAACAAATGCTGCACCTTTTCCTGGTTTAACGTGCATGAAATCAATAACCTGACATACTTTACCATCAATCTCCAGTGTCATACCATTTCTAAATTCACCTGCTGACTTTGTTGCCATACTTTTATCCTCCTTAAATTATGTGTTTTCACACTTTATCAATTCTACTCACTTGTTCCATTCTATAATATCTGAGCGTTTTTTTCAACTATTTTTTATCTGTACAGCCCCATTTTACCGTCCTTTTCGCTCTTTTTGATAAAAATAAAGAACGATTTTCTCCAGGTAACGTTTTAATACAATCTGTATCTCTTCTTTTGGATGGATCGGCTTCACAAGAATATTTCTGATTCCGGCTCTTTTTGCTCCCCAGACATCCGTAAAAAGCTGATCTCCCACAAATACTGTATTGGAAACATCCGTTCCCATAATCTCCATTGCTTTTTTGTAATTTTTCGTTGAAGGCTTATGCGCATCACAGATATAATTCACCTGGATATCCTGATTGAACATCTTCACACGTGGCTCCTGATTGTTGGAGATCAGGCAGCACTGATAACCAATCTTTTTAAGTCTCGCAAAAAGTGCTTTCGCACGGTCATCTGCCGGTGCACCATGCGGAACAAGCGTATTGTCAATATCAAAAATTACGGCACGTATTCCTTCTTCATACAATTTCTCAAAATCTATTACATAAGTAGATGCAACATATGCATCCGGGAAAAATCTGTCAAACATGTCTATTCATCCATCTCCATTAATCGTTGTACCAGTTCTTCACAGATCTGCAGAACAGTCTTATTATCTGTCTGGATAACAATATCTGCAGCCGCTTCATATTTCTCACGTCTCTGCTCCATCAGTTCGGAAATGCCTTCAACATTCTTGCGGCCGGTCAGAACCGGACGGTCATTGCTGTCCTTTACACGTTCATAGATTACCTGTGGACTTGCTGTCAGAAGTACAACTCTACCATTCTTCTTCATCTCCTGCACATTATTCTTGCGAAGGGCAGCTCCTCCTCCGCAGGAAATAACTGTATTCTTCTTCTCCTGCATTTCCACAAGAAGATTGGTTTCCAGATTACGGAAATATTCTTCTCCATACGTTTCAAAGATATCCGGAATACTCATCTCTTCTCTCTCTGCGATAACCTGATCCATCTCAACAATTTCCATCGCAAACATCGTACTTAAATAATCTGAGATCGTAGATTTGCCTGCGCCCATAAAACCAATGAGTACAATATTGTAATCAAACAGTTTTCTTGCTTGAATCCGCTTGCTGTTCTTGCGGATACAATGGAAAATGTCACAGATCTCATCCTTGTAACGATTATCTGAAAGCTTTTCTTCCAGTCTTCTTTTCTGCTTTGCTTCCTGTCCCGGCTGAAGAATCGGCATACCATATTCTTCTTTGTATGCCATGATTTTCTCTATGATCATGCTTCTTTCCACAAGGGCATCAATAATTTTATCATCACACAGAGCTAACTGCTCTCTGTACAGTTCCAAGTCGTTCATGCTTGCCTCTCCTGTTTTCCTTACGATTTCTTTCTTAATTATGTATAAATATACATACGCTTATATATTATAGCAATATCACTTTGATTTTTCCAGTGCTTTTTTTACATCTTTCCGGAACTGTTTCCAGGCATTTTCATGTTCTACAAAATATTTCGGACAGTTCTTTCCTGTGACATCATAATGCCGAATAATATCATCCGGTGACAGAGCAAACTTCAGGCAAAGCCAGGCACACAAATGTATCACTGAGCGATAAGTCGCTTTATTAAATTCCCCCGTCTTATCCGGATGGCAACACTCAATCGATACCGTATCTTTATTCCGGTTATTGGAAGCATACGCCACTTCCCATGTCGGCACACACTGCACGATTTCTCCATCCAGCCCTACAATGAAATTACTGCTCGTTTTTGTCACATGACTGTCTTTGAGCCCCTCAAAGTAGTTTCGGTTTCCCATTGCTGTTGCACCCGGATTTGCCGTATAATGCACAACAATTCCCTTAATCTTACCGGTTTTTATCCCCGGTCTGGAATACGGATTCGGCGTCAGAAGTTTCACTGTAATATCAGGTTTAGATGCATCAACCTGTGCATTGTCTATTTCACTGTATTTTCCAGACAGCCATTCCGGATGTAAAATCCTGATTCCTGCTGCCAGAACCATAACAATCACCAATAAAAGCAGGCCCAGCCGCATCCTGCGCTGAGCCTGTTTTTTCTGTTGTATAGTTGTGAATGATTTTTTTCTGTTTTTAATCTTTTTTGTTCTCTTCATACTACACATTATTCATATGGCATATATTCTATGCCTTTTGTAAATTCTTATTGAATAGAAAACTGATATACCGTTTTGGATGTAAATAGTTCATTCGCCTTGATAACCGGCTGCGCAAA
>OLQK01001705.1_pt1 | contig 13550 bp, 11 predicted proteins | sample 1672501 | NCBI WGS metagenome assembly OLQK01 (sample SAMEA3136693, study PRJEB25190) | human gut metagenome | biome: human gut; feature: human-associated habitat; material: faeces | place: Austria | collected 2013 | reverse complement strand
GCCGGTTTGCGGAATTGTTTCGTAAGAGTACGGGACTCCTGCCCATTGAGTATCGAAAAATGTCTCATCGATAACAGTACAGATATAATTTCATTTCCATCTCATAACCATTGTATTATCTCTGTCGTTATGCACCATAATAATGAAGTCCCCTCAAATCCGTTTAACACTTTTGAGGGGACTTCTTGATTCATAAATATCATTACATCTGAATTATTTATTTTACAATCTCCGATATTTTAATAGGTTTGGTCGTGTATGCATGTATAATATTAGCAGATCCTATACTGTTTCCCAAATCTTTCCATGCCTGACAAACAGATATCAAAAATTGGGCATTGCTGTCCATTTTTTTTCCAAGATAGAAGTCTCTATAAAAATCTTCCAAAAATAGTTTTATACTATCAGGCCATGTATCACTGAACATTTCCCTAAAACATTTTCCTTCGTCATTGTGCATTTCTTCATATACTGGGAGATCTAAATATTCATCGTCTGCTTCTAAATGAAACCCACCATCTGCAGCAATATATTTTCGTATACGTGGTTCCCACATAATATCACTATTCGTTCCAATCATAGTTAAATTTCCACATTCCGTGTATAACGATATTTTATGAAATAAAAGTACGCTGTTTTCCGGATCACTTGGATCCATTTGATTTTGAACATTTATACAGATTGGTATATTATATATCGAACCATATATTATACAAAATGGGGAATTCTTGTACGTTTCTTCTACTCTCTCAAATTTCCATGGTCTTAACCCGCCTATCGCTCTTCCCAAAATATCTATAAGCGGGAAAAGCACATGCACACTACATTCCGCATTAATATATTGCACGTCGTTTTTTTCCCTCAATTTTCCTGCAAGAAAAATAAATTGTTTTACATTGGAAAGTTGCGGATAAAAAGTATTTAGTCTATACATGCAGCAGTTCTTCTGAGCAATCTTAATACACATTATGTAATCATCTATATCAATTGGATGTTCCTGTATCACATTTATACCTTTCTCAAGTAATGAATGCACTATTGTGCTTCCTTCTCCATTTACTACAGTTGATTTTATCACAACGCAGACTACATCCACATTTTCTTTCGTAATCTCATCAATATCTGTATATAGAATTACTCCATATTTTTTTGTCCATTGTTTCGACCATTCGCTTCCTCTCGATAGAATCCCTACAAGTTTATATTTACATTTTATTTTATCTATTGCTCTAATATAGAATTGTCCGAATCCAACCCCACAAACAATTATCCGAAGTCTCTTTTCCATTTACAATTCGCCCTCCTCGTAATTCAAATCATGCTCTTGCATCTTTTTATCATTTTCCTTTAATCCAATTAGTATTTCCTCATTTATCAACGAATTCATGACTATTTCTGCATCCAATATTTCAAATGGCCAATATATGCCTTTTTGACATATTCCCGAACATAATGCTTCAGCACAAAATGCTGCGATTCTTCCATTAATTTTATACGAGTCCAAAGCCTCATATCCATAATTCTTTTTCTCAGTAACAGTTTCTATCTCTAGCCAAATTCTATACCACGTTTTGCTCTCTTCTCTTTTGTTTTCTAGTTTTCTTTTTACATTTTCAGCAAGCCTATTGACATACTCATATTCTTGACTAATCATTAACTTCAAGAGTGCTTCTTGTATTATATTCCTATATTCTGAATTCGTTTGTACATTGTACCAATGCAATTCATCAATTCTACTATATTCCGCACTCAAATAAATTTCGTCTGGCAAATATTCCATTATTTCTGCTGTATCCGGAAAAATTAATGGTACTCTTTCTGTTATATTTTCTGTTTTTTTTATTTGTTGATGTGAATAGTATGAATCAATCTTACCGAATTGAGAAAACGTGCTTAAAAGGAAATCAGCACATGCTGAGGCTGTTATATGTTCGTTACCACCGGCAAAAATATTTACTCTCCTAATTTCACTCTCCTGCTGTTCTTTTCTTATCCATACAGGAAGAATCCCCGATAATCCGGGGAAACTTCCTGCACCAATTATCATAGTGCTTTCATAATTGTAGAGTTCTTCTTTATCTATGCCTATGCCAAATGTATCTATATAATCAATGTTATGCTCACACACTACACTTGCTATCTCTCGTGAAAGGTAATATGACGGTCCAGTGCAGTTAATGACAATACTGCAATTTTGGCAAAACTTTATTAGTTCTTTCCTATTCCGCACATCAACTTGAACATATTCTATATCTGTATCCGCATTCATGTTTACTATTTTTCTCTGACCACATTTCAGCGGATATTTTCCTTTTAAATAATTTACCACATATTGCCCAACACCTCCTCCACATCCTAATATTCCAATCAGCTTATTCACGCTTGCCTGTTCGTCCAGGTCAGCAAGGTAAGTATGCAGTTCGCCGGATAAACAGAGGGCAGAGAACCTTGTAGGGCGGTTAGATCATGCAGAACTGTGTCTAATGATGGATAACAAGAATCATCTGCCCCGGCAATACTGCAAAAATATGCGTATATTCCTCTCGCTTCAACTGTCAATTCTGGATTTCTCATAATACTCTTAAACACTTTTCCATAGCCATCCACTTTATGTTACTCGCTTATACTGTCAATATACTGTTGTATTTTTTTTACATTCCACAGTACCAACCTTCCAGCCTTAACCTTGGCTCCTGCGGATGTTCCGATTTCCACAGCCTTACTCCTTCCAGTGCTGCATAATTTCATGAGTGTCGTTGTGTCTACCATCAACCCATAACGATCATAGTCAAGTCTTTCTGTTCTAGATGTCATTGCGCTACCACCTTTCCTTTTATCTGTGTGTTATTTGAAACGCTTTGCATTATAGGTGAAATCATTTTATATAGCAACGCATATTGTATGACACATTCGGTGATACTATTGTAATTAACTGAATTTTTCCAAAGTTTCATGTCCGTATGCGTCATTTGTGACATATAACATGATTGCATTTTTGACATCATGTCATTGTATATTTTTACAATTATAGGAAATAAATAATGATTACTTTTGATATTGTCAGAACTATTAATTTTTTATAAACTAGCGAAATAAAAGGAAATGCGCAAAGATGTATATTATTTTTAGAAACTAATTGAATTTTCATGAATAATAGATAGGATTTTTCCCATTTGGTACTTTTTTGGTACTTTCCTTGCTTTTTCGTTCTTGCTATGCTATACTATCACCCGTTACAAAACCCTAAAAAACCAAGGTCTTACAAGGGTTTCGCCGATTTCCGGCGTAAAATGAATCGTGTGTTCGTGACCTTCCACACGTAAAACAAAACTAAAGGAGATATGAAAAATGAAAAACAAAAACATCACTTACATGACACAGGCTGCCATGATTGCTGCCATCTATGTTGTCATCACCTATGTCGGTGCAGCTTTCTCGTTCGGAGAAGTGCAGGTTCGTATTTCGGAGGCGCTTACAATTCTTCCGATCTTTACTCCGGCTGCCGTTCCAGGATTATTTGTCGGATGCCTGATCGGTAACATCTTAGGCGGAGCAATCCTTCCGGATATCATCTTCGGAAGTCTTGCCACTTTGATCGGTGCTTTCTTTACATGGAAGCTTCGCAACCAGAACCGCATCCTCGCACCACTTCCACCAATCATTGCAAATATTATTGTTGTTCCATTCGTTCTGCGTTATGGCTACGGTGCAACTTTACCAATTCCGTTCATGATGCTGACGGTAGGTATCGGCGAAGTGATTTCCTGTGGTATACTCGGACTGATCCTTGCATATGCGCTGGACAAATACAAACACATCGTATTTCAAAATGCATAAATAAAATAGAATGTGCCTTGGCACATCCTCCCGGAGGGTTTGTTATGTAATAGAAACGAAGTTTCCTATTACATAACAAAGAGCTGTGTCAGAGTGAATTTTTCACCCTGTCACAGCTCTTTCTTAGTTAACTCCCAATATAATTTCCATTGGCTTTTTTATCCATCTTCTCCAGACTTACCGTATGGCTCTTGCCATTTTTCGCTTCAACATATGTCACATCCGTCTCCGTATAACCGATCAAAATCACATATTTTTTATTTTCCGTAACTGCGATCACAGGTTTTCCCTGGTTCATTACATATGCGATCTGTTCAGCTTTACAGCCACTCAAGTCCAACGCATCCTCGCCAAATGTCTTACTGATCGCTTCCATCGGTGTCGCGCCGCCATTCAATTCAGAACGCAGTCCTTCTACCGGCTTACTTGTGGCGCTGATCTTATATTGCAGATCACGGTTGCCCCGCTGCCAGATATATTCCTGATTCTGATCAACCACTACACCTCCGTAGTTATCCGCTGATTGAATCGCATCGCCCGCCTGTTTGTAAATTTCCTGCAATTTTCCGTATCCAAATACATAGTATTCTTCTTTACTTTCTGCTTTCTGTACATTTACAACTTTCGGTTTCTCAAACAATACCTGTTTTGGTCTTAACAGCTTCGGTTCCTTGTCAGAAATTCCGTCTGCATAAGTCAGACGCATCTGCGCGCCTTTCAAATCAGTCTTATAAGTCTCCAGCATAATATTGCTTTCGTCTTTTTCTTCATTATTTGTAATATATTCTTCGGTTGTCTTAATGTATGTGCCGTTCTTTTTCTTTGCCTGCTCCAGAATAATACGGTTATCTTCTACTTTCGCATCCAGCACATAGATCTTCTTCTGGCTGTATTTCTTCACAACCTCCCCTTTACTGCTCCGAATTTCTACCTGATACATCGGATCTGTAGATTCTCCCGCCGCTGTCTTTCCAACGTCCGACAGGTGGAAACGTCCGTACACAAAATCACCACCGATAAATCCAAGCGGACGAACACCTTCTTTATTCTTTGCAGAAATTGTCCGTTCTTTTCCATTCTGCAGGTTCAGAATTGTAATTCTGGAAAAGTCCTCATCTGCACAGTATGCCAACAGATGACTGTCTCCGGAAATAACATATTTGCCTTCCGTCAGACCAGTCTGTAATTCTTCACTCCGGTTCTTATTTACATCTGTCTTTCTTAAAACGCCATCATTTAACAGATATAACTCTCCATTATCTTCACTGTAGTAAATTAATTTGCCGAGTTTCTGTGAAGTAATTCCATAGGACTGATCCGTCTGCACAAACACTTTCTCTTCTACGGAATTTTTCTCTATATCATAGTAGTAAATGGCAATACCGACCTCGCCTTCATGTTCGCCGCGGTTCATATAACCACATACGGCAAATGTGATATTTCCCGCTTTATCTGCTGTGAGCAGACGGATCTCATGTTCAGATGTAAGGTTTCTTGCATCATTGTTCTCTGTACTTGCAAAGCTAAATACAAGTGACAGCTCGTCGCGGTCCTTGTTATAATTCCACAGTTCATCCGCCTGCACAAATGACACGATCGTACCTTTTTTATTGATTAGATACGGAACGTCTGCATCCGTAATTCCAAGCAGTATTCCTTTTGCTGAAAGCACTTTGGAAGAAGGATCAAATACCTGTTCCGCAGTCCGGTCATAATCAAGCAGATAGACTCTGCGTGCAGTCTTATCATAACGCACGCGGAAAAATTCTTTTACATTATACGTATCCTGTTTGTTTTTTTCGCCTTTGCATTTCACCCGATATTCAAGCTGGACACTCGTTCCTGTAGAAGTCGTCTCCTTTACGCTCCAGCGTTCACCGCCCTCAATCTCAGGCTTTAAATCGCCCCACGTAACCTGTGAATAATTGGAATGAATCGTTACATGCCCATAGGATGTATTGCTGCTCTCTTCATCCGCTTCCAGTGCTGTGCTGATATCTGTATCCGTATTCTTATCGACTGTTGCCTCATGGAATGCCTTGATATAATCCATGCAGGCACTCATATTTGTCTCATTCGTCTGCGCAACTCTTGTATAAAAATACACATCTTTTCCCGTCTCCAGATGAAGGATCACTTCCATTACACGCTCTTCACCGAGTACACTTGCCGAGCCAAGCGGAAGACTCACATCTGTTCCCGGATTCTTCACCGTATCTTCATGCAGACATTCTGTCCCATCCAGTGTATAAATCTTATATTCCAGACTGCTGATCTTATTGTCATATGGAATCAGCTCCATATCCAGTTTATTTTTCAATACAGGAGTAATCGTATCACGGACCTCTGTAATATTCATCTGCTTTGCATATCCTGGTACGGCATTGACACCAAATCCGTCACAATCAAATGAAATCTGTGGAAATGTCGCTGATCCGAGATCTGCTGTCATGGAGTCATCCCCTTTATTTGTCAGATAACTGAATACCAGAACAGCCATGATAAATACACCGGCTAAGATAATTCCATCTCTTATTCTTTTTTTCAAAATCATTCCATCTCCTTCAACAGTTGTCCCAGTGTCGGTTTCACATGTAAGAATGCTTCGCACTTACGGATTTCTTCTTTACTCTGCTCTCTGCTCTGTTCTTTTTTGTCATTCTTTATTGCACGGATAAGCAGATTTTTCGGCGTATGTTCCATATCGATAAATTCCAGTATCTGTACATCATAACCGACAGATTCCAGATATTCTGCACGAAGTCCGTCTGTCACAATCGCCGCAAAACGTTCTTTTAAAAGTCCGTATTTTAATACCGGTTTTAATGTATCACTGGCAATCTGGCGGTTCACTTCATGCTGGCAGCAAGGCACCGACAAAATTACTTTTGCATTCCAGCCAACCGCCTTCTCAAGTGCGAAATCCGTTGCCGTATCGCAGGCATGCAGTGTAACCACCATATCTACTTCACTCGCCCCTGTATAATCGGCAATATTTCCCTCCAGAAATTTCAGTTTCTCATAGCCATATTTCTCACTCAGTTCATTGCAGTGACGGATTACATCCGTCTTCAGATCCAGTCCGATCATGCAGACATCGTATTTCTTCAGTTCATGCAAATAATAATACATGGCAAATGTCAGATAAGACTTGCCACATCCAAAATCAAGAATTGTAACTTCCCTGTCTTTTGGAAGCTGCGGCAACACATCTTCTACAAATTCAAGGAAACGGTTGATCTGCCGGAACTTGTCAAACTTCGCATGCACGATCTTCCCATCGGCAGTCATAACACCCAGATCACGCAAAAAAGGCACCATGGTTCCTTCTTCCAGAATATAGTGTTTCTTCCGGTTGTGCGTAAGATCTACCTGTTTCCAGTTTCCCTGCTGCATTCGTCTTTTGATGGTCACTTTTCCTTTCTTACTGACAAGAACCGTATAATTGTAAGTTCGCGTCTCCATCTGCATCTGTTTCATTGACTGCATATATGCAAGGATCTTCTCACAGGTCTCTTCTACTGATAAGTTCTCATGAAATGCCTGATTGTTACGGAAAGACTCCAGCTGAAAGAGCAGTTCTCCCCGTTTTATAAGTGGACGGACGCGCACTTTCGTCACCCCCGTCTTATCATGGGCTCCGCTTAATACAGCGGAGCCGAAATCTTTATTTAATTGTTCATTTAATAATTTTCTTAATTCTTCCATAATCATATATTATAACAGAAAAATCAGATTTGTGTACTTTGTTCTTCCTGTACTTTCGGAAATGTAACGGTTGCCTTAAACAGATCACCGTCCAGATACAGTTCAAACTTACCTTTCTGCATCTCTGTCAGTGTCTGGGCAATGGAAAGTCCCAGTCCGCTTCCCTCTGTACTTCTGGAAATATCTCCGCGGATAAAGCGCTCTGTCAGCTGATCTGCATTGATATTTAACGGCTGTTCGGAAATATTTTTAATGCTGAAGATAACCGCACCTTCCGTCACTTTCAGATCTGTATAGATCCTGCTGCCCGTCATTGCATACTTGGCGGCATTATTGTATAAGTTCGCAAGGATCCGCCATGTTCTTCTTCCATCAATATAGACGAGTGCTTTCTCTTTTGGAAGATGCTGAATTTCCGTCAGATTTCTTTCTTCAAACTTCTCTTCATACTCTGCACTTGTCTGCAATACAAGCTCTGTGAAATCCAGTTTCATACATTCCAGCTTAATATTACCGGAAGTAATCTTAGATGCTTCCACAACATCTTCTGTCAATGTTTTCAGACGCATGGATTTCTGTTCCAGCACTTCGATGTATCTCTGGATTCTCGGATCATCGAAATTCTCATTTTTCAGGAGATTCACATAGTTAATGATTGATGTCAATGGCGTCTTAATATCATGCGAAACATTCGTGATCAAATTCGTTTTCAGACGTTCATTCTTAATGCTCGCTTCCACAGCCACTTCCAGACCGGCACCAACAGAGTTAATTCCTTCTGCCACTTCCTTCTGACTGCTAAACATACCTTCTGTCGGCACTTTATAGTCCAGTTCCCCTGCTGCAATCTTCTTTACACCATCTTTGATCTTCGCTCTTCCGATCCCATCATAGACCAGATACACAAACACTGCAAGCTCCGCCAACAACATCATGAACAGCGGAAATCCATAAGTATCTGTAATCATGACAATCCAGTGCAAAACAACAAAAAGTACAAAAAGCATGATATTACGCCACAGCGAAGACATATTCTGCGCAATATCTCTGACCAGGTGACAGAACATTCGTGAAAGACTGTTTTTCCAGACGATATGCGCTTTGATCCTGCGGACGAAACTTAAAAATCCGATCAGAAACATACTGCATGTATATGAACCAAAAATTCCTCCCACAATAATATATGGGATCGCATTTTTTACATAATCTGCCTGACTATAAAAAGTCCCCTTTGTTTTCTGTAAATAATCATCAAAGTAAACAAAATTACCCACTGCAGCTATTGTCACCCAGAGACCTATGATCAATACTGCGGCAATCTCCGTTTTCCACCGGTCAAATCCCGCCAGATGCATTTCTTCATCTTCTGCTCTGCGTCCCGCAATCGCTGTGAGCCAGATTACACAGATCACAAAAAGTGCAAATGCAATCACTGAGAGCATACAGATTCCACGGATACCTGAACCGTATTTTTCATAAAGCTGATTTTCTGAATAAAAATGATCTGCAATCGGATAGTTTGTATTTACACATGCTGCAAAGACAAAATCCTTCTTTTGGATTCCTGTATTTTTAATCTCATCACGCCATGCTTCTGCAATCTCACTTCGAAGATTCGTCTTAAAATCCTTTAATTTGGATTTTACAATTACATATTTTCCGGTTTTACGGAGCAGCTTTAAATTGTTGTCCAGTTCCTGAAAATTTTCAAGTCTTTTCTGATTTGTATAAATCGTTCCCGCCTTCATATCTGCGTAAATATAATAGAAGTTCGAGTCTCCTTCTTCAATATCTTCATTCGTGTTCTGATATTCTGAATAACGCTCACTCAGACTGTCTACCACACTTGTCACAAGATTATAAGCATCATTCAGTCTGCCATTCCATCTGGGATCTTTATTGGCAAGATTCATCAGGCTGTCGGCTCCTACCGGGGCATACGGCTCTTCCATCGAATATCCATCATAACTCCAACAATCTACATATTTTAATTCATTATTGCTGCCCTGAATCCCTCGAATCTCACTGTCATAACCATAATTTCCTGCCTTTAAAGAAGAAAGAATCTCTTCTGTAGATGTTTCGCTTCCTGCATTCAAAATAAATTTCAGTTTCTTTGCATTAACAAGCGCTGCAAATTTAGAATAACGATAATAATGATAAGAACCATCTTTCTTTCTGCAGACAATAATCGGATTCTCCGCATTCGTATCTTTTGTGGAATTCATCGTGTCATTCCATTTCAGCAGATCCTTTAATCGATATGCCAGTCCGCTCTCATTCCTGCCCGTATATATTTTTTTCTGATCATAAGCTTCAATATCTACGATTTTATTCGGATCAAATTTTCCTTCTGTCTCAAAATACTTTCGCGCACTGATTCCGTTCACAACCTGTGTCGTATAGTCCTTCATCTGAGTATTAAAATTCCTGGAATCCTCGTATTTTTTTGCCGGTTTTCCTTCAAAAATCTCCTGTCGGAAAATCGGATACGCAGTTACCCAGAGTCCACCTGTCGTCGCCGTGATCACAAAAATGTGCGCCAGAATAATCAGGACGAATTTCATTCCTTTTGACCGGTACCATTTACTTTTCATACACCGTCTCCTATATCTTTTATACCTTGCTACTTATAGTCAGATCTTTTCAATCTTATATCCGACTCCCCATACAACCTTCAGATATCTTGGTTCTTTCGGGTTGATCTCTATCTTCTCACGAATGTGACGGATATGTACCGCAACTGTATTATCTACACCGATTGCATCTTCATTCCAGATATTTTCATAAATTTGGTCAATGGAAAATACTTTTCCCTGATTCTGTACAAGAAACAGTAAAATATTATATTCAATCGGTGTCAGTCTTACTTGTTCCCCATCAACTGTTACTTCTTTCAGATCATCGTTGATCACCAGTCCACCGGTCGTATAGACTTCTTCCCTCTCCTTACCGGATGTACTTCCAAGCTGTGTATATCTGCGAAGCTGGGATTTGACTCTTGCAATCAGCTCCAGCGGATTAAACGGTTTTGTCACGTAATCATCCGCGCCGACATTCAGTCCCAAGATTTTATCCGCATCTTCCGATTTTGCTGACAGTATAATAATCGGAATATTATTTGCTTCCCGAACTTTCAGTGTTGCACGGATTCCGTCCAACTTTGGCATCATGACATCTATGATCAGAAGTTCCACATCTTTTTCTGTCTCCAGAATCTTAAGTGCTTCCTCACCGTCATATGCTCTTAGGATCTGATGTCCTTCCTGACTCAGATAGATCTCAATCGCTTCTACGATTTCTTTATCATCATCACATACTAATATTTTTGCCATTTTTCTTCACCTCATCTCTTACTATACAAGAATAACAGAGAAAATTTAAGGACAAATAAGGAATTTCCTTAAGAAATTATGAAAAGAGCCAAAAAATGAGTGTCGATGTCTGTCGCAGTTTTCCTTATTTTGTAGTATTATTAAGAAAAGTACCGATTTTCTATTATAATAGTCGAATAATAGTCATCACTTTTTTACTTTTGCAGGCGGTTTTAATCTCGGAAGAAGTGCGAGGTAATTTATGAGAAAACACGAAATTGAACAGCTTATCCGCTCACTTGGCATTGGAGCCACTTACCGTGGATATCATTATCTTGTCTATGGCGTATCCCTTTGCATGGACAATGAAGATTACCTGCTATCAGTAGGTAAATTATTATATACCCGTATTGCAGAAGCTTACTCCACAACCGGAAGCAGCGTAGAACGTGACATACGCACAGTGATCCGCATTTGCTGGGAACGCGGGAACCGTCCTCTTCTTCAGGAAATTGCCATGTATCCACTGCATGCCCGTCCAACCGCGGGAGAATTTTTTGATATACTAGCCAATTACCTTAACAATCAGTTGCGTACAGAGGCCTGTCTTTAGATTTTCTTCCCATCATCTTAAGGTCGTCTTAAGATTTTTTCGATTTCTTTTATAGTTTTAACATATTTTGGACATATTTATCTAATATAATAAGAGACAGATAGATGAGAAACACTTATCTATCTCCCCCCTCATAAAGTTAAGCATTGACACAAGTTCAATGCACACTTTACTCTCATTCCTTTAGATAACTATAAAAACAACGAAAACCCGTTAGCGCAATGCTAACGGGTTTTCGCTATTATTGAATTCTACCAGTTCGCGACATCTTGCTTCATCTGCCGTAATTCCTGCTATACAATTATCTGCTAACGTTTCTGCTGCCTGTCCAAGTGTCTCAACAGATTCAAATAAATTATAAAATATTACCGGTAACTACTCCATGCTCATTATAGTTGCATTTCCAAGCACAATTGAATTGGATCAATTCATTGGACATCTGCAAAAGTTTGGGAAAACACAAACTCAGATTGTTTTCTCTACCCCGGTAGAACCCCGCAGTCTGAACCTGGAACACATGGACGATCCACAATTGGGATCTGAACTTTCATAGTCAAACCTTCCCTATATTCCGATACAGCATATAATTTCAATCCCAGATCTGTCGCCATCTCTCTTGCAAGATAAAGCCCCATGCCGGTTGGTTTCTTGCTGACATTGATATCACTGCCGGTGAAGCCTTTATCAAAAATATACGGGAGATCGCAGGCTTTTACACCACAACCGTTATCTTCTATATAAAGTATCCACATTTTCTTCCTGTTTTCTTCTCTTTTTTCCACATGGATACGGATTTCCGGCTCTTTATCACAATATTTGACCGCATTGCTGATAAACTGTCCCAGCATAAATTCAAGCCCTCTCCGGTCACTGTAGATTTGAATCCCTTCCGGCTCCATCTGGATATCCACGTGAAATTTCTTCTCCTCCAGAAGCGGACCGTAATCTTCCAGGACTTTCCCCAGTGATTCTTTAAGATTCAGCATTTCAAACAGATAATCTTTGTGACCACCCTTTAACCTTGCATAAAATAACATCTGATCGATCGATTCCTGCATACGTGTCTGAATATATTCCAGCTTATATCCGACCGGCTCTGAAAATTCTTCTTTATGATTTCCCAGTATAAATGTAAGCAAAGATAACGGCGTTTTTACCTCATGTGACCACCCTTCAATATACTCTTCATAATCTTCTGTCTTTTTCAACAGATTTTCTTTTTCTTTTCGTTGTGTTTGCAGATAGTCGAAGAGATTCTGCATCCGTTCTTTCTCTGCTTTCCCGCAGTATAGCAATAACTGTTCTGCAGTCTTTTCCTCTGGTTCCTTTAAAAATAGAGTAAATGCCTCTTCTTTTTTCTGTTCTTTCTTTACAATATAAATGCAGACCCCGGCATACATTAATACGGTCATCAATGTGAGAACTCCTGCAAGCACTTGTAACACCTGGACGTCTGCAAGCGCAAGAAATAAAATACAGATACCTTCCACACACCCTGTCAACAAAAGCCAGGGCATATATTCTGCTATTCTCTTTCCGTAGTTCTTCATCCTGTACGTTCTCCTTACATCATTTTTTACTTTTCTTTTAATGAGTTGCCTGACATCTGCCTTTTATCACCGAATTTCCAAACGATAGCCTGTTCCCCGGATGGTTTCAATCTCTTCTTCCATATGAAGTTTCTGCATGGTTTTCTTTAATCTCGTCAGATTTACCTGCAATGCATTTTCATCGATAAAATCTATTGTATCCCAAAGTGCAATCGACAGTTCTTCTTTTGTCACGATCTGCCCACGCTTCTTAAGAAATACTTCCAGTAATTTCCCCTGATTCTTTGGCAGGACAATCGATTCATCATGGATATAAAGTGTATATGTCTGCTGATCCAGCAAAAATTTTTTCCCTTCCAGCAAATGCTTGCGGCCTTCATATCTTTTTAACACATTGGACACCCTCGCCAGAAGTCTTTCTTTCCGGCATGGCTTTGTCAGATATTCATCCGCACCCAGTTCCAGCGCACGCAGTTCATCTGCCATCTGGTCTCTCGATGTCAGTACACAGACCGGCGTCGTTCCTTT
>OLQK01001698.1_pt1 | contig 13598 bp, 8 predicted proteins | sample 1672501 | NCBI WGS metagenome assembly OLQK01 (sample SAMEA3136693, study PRJEB25190) | human gut metagenome | biome: human gut; feature: human-associated habitat; material: faeces | place: Austria | collected 2013 | reverse complement strand
CTAAATTCGCAGAACTTCTTGGCGAAGTTGTAACAGACAGCACAAAGAAGAACCTCGAGATGAGAGTAGAAGCTGAAAATGGCGCAACAGCCGGTAAATTCGATCTTGCGAAACGTGCAAAAGCTGCTAATCTCGATGCAATCCATGACACAGTTCATGAGATGGCAAGAGACGAAGCTCGTCACGGCAAAGCATTCGAAGGACTGTTAAAGAGATACTTTGGCTAAGCTACAAGCCATGCAATAAAAAAGGATACCATACACCGAGGGAGTTTACTCACAAAGGTGTGTGGTATTCTTTTTTATTATACGGCGACAGCCGTCCATGAAATAGACCGTTAGGTCTATGAATGGGCATGGCGTTTTAATAGACTTAGCGACAGCCCAACAGCGAAAAGTAGCGTAGCGGATTTGAGCTGGCTCGGCGTGGCTGATTATACGGCGACACCCGTCCATGAAATAGATCATTTTTTCTTTTCATCCTTGATTTTTCTTTCTCCTTGGTATAATATCTATATATACTACATATAGTTTTTAATACTACTTATCAAAATATAGATATTTCAAGGAGGTATTCGTATGTCAGACACAATCAAAAAACATGTAAAAGATCCAGGAAGTGCAATCACTCATTTTATAGGAATGCTCATGGCGGTATTTGCTGCTGTTCCACTAATTATCAAAGCAACACATGAGCCAAGTCCTATTTACGTTGTCTCTATTGCAATCTACGCAGCAAGCCTTATTTTATTATATGCAGCAAGTACGACCTATCATACTTTCGACCGGTCAGAAAAGATTAATACAATTCTCAAAAAAATCGATCATATGATGATCTCTGTATTAATTGCCGGAAGCTATACACCTATCTGTCTACTTGTACTTGGCGGAAGGCTCGGAATCATTCTGTTGGCTATCGTCTGGAGCATTGCTATTGCCGGTATTTTGATTAAAGCTTTTTGGGTATACTGCCCGAAATGGGTATCTTCCGTACTGTATATTGGAATGGGCTGGACCTGCGTCCTTGCATTCACTCAGCTTTTGAATTCCATGTCACCGGCAGCCTTCGGATGGCTTCTTGCTGGTGGCTTAATCTACACAGCCGGAGGCATTATCTACGCATTAAAGCTTCCGATTTTCAACATGAAACATAAAGATTTCGGAAGTCATGAGATTTTCCATCTCTTCGTCATGGGCGGAAGCATCTGTCATTTCGTAGTAATGTATGCATTTGTTTTATAATCCGATTAATTTAATCATTTTAATGAAAACGCAAAAGAGTTGTATGATATCCCTTTTGCGTTTTCTCTTTTATCATATTTCCATTTCTGAATCTTCCAATTTAGCATATTCTTTTTTGATCTGTAAGATACTTTTGTCTGGCGTCGGAAGATCTTCCGGCATCGTTCCGCCAATATCTTTAATCGTTTCTCTTACTTTCTTTCCTACTTCAAAATGAATCTGATTAGCCTCATTCTTTCCGACAATATGCTCTCTTTTTAACTTTTCATTAGTCTGAGTCGCCCTAAAAAGATTCGCCGCCAGTTCTGTACTTCCCATATGATCTAATATCTTCTGACTCTTCTTCAATCCTTTTCGCTCATGGATTTCTTTTACTCCTAAGCCTCCATACAACCCCTGATAGCCGCGATTCTGAAAAATAGCATAATCTTTTGGTTTCTCAATTCCTGCCATACGTGCCGTCTCTGCAAGAGACTTGTTATGTACTGCCAGCTCCCCTCGTATCTCTAATCGCTTTTTATCTTCTGATAAATCTTCAAATTTCTCTGCTAATTCCTGCTGTCTCGTCTTCACAGCAAAATAGGTCTGACCTAATGCAATTACTTTTTTTCTGGAATCTCCATTCTGCACTATAAGATAACAGGCGTAGCGTGAGAGTTCATAATCCTCCAGCGTTCTCGTTGCCCCTGATCCTATATCTACCATTTTGCCGACGTTGGCAAAATGGTCTGAAACATCATTTCCACTATTCTGGCAGGCATCCTTTGCCTTATTGATTATATTCTCAAATCTACGCCACTGTTTATACTCCAATGCTGTCTGTAATTCTCGCGCATACCAGAATTCCACTCCGTATTCATTCACATGCTTAATTGACTCAAATATAGATTCCGTATAATTACTTACTGCATGCAGCTTGCTCGTAGCAATTCTGAATTATACACATAGAAAATAGCCGTCCTGCTCCCGCCAAAGAATAGGACGACTATCTCTATAGTTACTTAAATATTTGCCTGGAGCGGATGGATTGCATCCATCTTTCCCAGTTGTTTTTGTTAAATGTATTATAACTGCTTTTCCTTCATGTATCAAATGGTACACATATTTTTATTCTCTATCAGCTTCTCTTTCTGTTTCCTTGTAAGCTGTTTTATTGAATACTCCCTTTTCATGGCTTCGGCTTTGGTTGCGTATTCTTCGTAATATACCAGTTCCACCGGGCGGCGACTGCGGGTATACTTCGCACCCTCGCCGTCATTATGCGCTTTCACACGATGCTCAAGATCCGTTGTCCAGCCAGTGTATAATGTTCCGTCACTGCATTTTACCATATAGGTATAATTCCGTTTCATGTTATCTCCCCGATTTCTTATCATTTCCAGAGATAACTATACTCCATATTACGGTATATACGCAACCTTTCTGCCCATTTGCCAGCCGTAAGCCTTTGCAATTTCTGATACCAGATCCCCCAGTCCGGTATGATTACTTTTATCTTCTCTTTCTTCTGATAATCACCATGCTGACTGCTGCCGCTGCTGCGATCATAAGAACCAGATAAAGTACCATATGACTGTTGTCTCCGGTAGCCACTCCTCTGCGTGCTTTATCTGGCTTCTTTGGAGTATCCGTTGTTTTACCATCTTTCGGTGCTTTGTAACTATTAGTAAATACGATATCGTCACTGTCTGTTTCTGCTGAAAGGGTACCCTCGCTGTTATCACTTACCTTAACTGTAACTTTGAATTCTCTCTCGTCATATGTAATGCCTGTCTGCTTATCGTTTACTTCCGACACGGTATATTCATATGTACCTTCATCCTCAAATTTCAGATTTTCGAACTTGATTTTTCCAGATACATCATTTTTTGCTTCAGCAATAACTTTACCGTTGACATCTTTTAACTGGAATGTAAACTCACCGTCTTTCAACTCTTTGCCGGTCAGCTTCTTGACCGCTTCAATCGTCACGGTAGCCGGTTCTGCCTTGTAAATGTTATTGAAAGTCACAGTATTTCCTTCTGCAGGAATCAGTTCATCATTTTCCTCAGACGATACCGCCTGATGTGTTACTCCGAGAGTTCCATCACCATTATCGGTTATCTGTGTATATACCAGATAGCTATGATCATCATATGTAACACCCGTTTCGCCGCCTTTCACTTCGCGAACTGTATAAACATGGCTGCCCGGCTGTGTATATGTAATACTGCTGAATACTACATTGCCGTCTGCGTCATTACTTCCTGTTGCCACAACATTACCATCTTCCACCAGTTCGAAGTTAAATTCGCCTTCTTTCAGCGTTCTGCCTTCCAGTGTCTTATTGACTTTTACCTGATCGGTAATGCTGGATGGAAGCTCAGCGACACGATATGTATTGGTAAAGCTAAACAGAGGTCCATCTGCCGGATTTCTTGTTACGGTAAGATTACCGTTACCATCATCCGTCAGAGTAAGTTTGAATATCTTGCCTATTGACGCATTTGCATCATTGGTCACGCCTGCTGCACTGCCAGATTCTGTAACCTTATATTCAAACTCTTTGGTTCTCACTCCACTGTCAGTTGTTATTGCATCCTGAAGAAGATCTGTTGTAAATGTGATTCTCCCAAAGTCCACATTTCCAGCTGCATCATTAACTGCTGTAGTCTGCGCCGGCATCGGTGCACCCTCTGTCAACGCTTCCAGCGTAAATGTAAATTTGCCTGTAATATCAGCTGGTGTCAGACTGGTATCATGTGCCAGAGTCTTGCTTCCTGTAATTTCCACCGGCACAGGTTCTGTACCGTACTGATTTACAAATTCAAATTGATTCTGTCCGTTTGGATAATTGGTAACTGCTGTCAGGACACCATTACCATGATCTGTCACTGTTACGGTAAAATCATAAGTTTCTGTTACTACACTTATCCCATTTGAATTTGTCCCGTTTTCGGTATCCTCATATATCCGATAGCTAAGTGTATATACCGTATTACCGTCAGCATCTGTAGATTTCACAGCATACCCTGCCTCAACTGCTTTATCAAGTACTACTGCACTTGCTCCGGCTGCTGTATCCGAGGTCTTATAGCTGATGGAGTCAAATGCAATGCTTCCATCCGCTCCATTCTGCTTTTCCTGCAATACTGTACCGTTGCTTCCATCTGCCGGTCTGGTCGTAAGTTTAAACTGAAATTCTCCAGCTCGCAGATTACGTCCATGCAATGTTTTCTTTGCAGAAATATCTGCTTTTGTTCCACCCGTAACTTCTGTGGATGCATCATAGCGGTTGGCAAATACCGCCCTGTCTGTTACATCAGAAGCAGCTCCATTATTATAAGTAACCTCTGCTTTAAGTTTTCCGATATTCTCAGTATCACGTGTCACAACTATCGTCACCTGTGCAGTATGACTATCGTATGTCATTCCACCTGCCGGTGTCTGAGGAACTGTTTCATTGATATTAAATGTATAGGTTCCCTCTTCTGTAAATGTCACATCACCAAACTGGAATGCCTTTGTAGCTCCGTCTTTTGCTCCCGCTACGATGGCTTTATCGCCATTTGCTGCTATCTTAACTTTCTCATTCTGTATCGCTGTTTTGGTATCGTCATCTGCCGCTGTCAGAGTGAATTCAAATGCTTCATTTGCCTTCATATCTCTTCCGATAAATGTTTTACTTCCCTTAAGAGCTGTATCTCCAGTCAATGTCACTGGCTCATCCGGAAGTCCGATTGTCAGACGGCCATTATTGCCAAGATATGTGGTAATATGTGCACCTTTGTAATTCTCGTCCCATACAGGATTGATAGACTTTGAAGCTGTATTGGTCTTATTAGCACCTTCCGCTTTGTTCTCTGCAAAATACGTCAGACTTGTAGTTCTCGGTGTTCCTGCCGGAATATAATACTCTCCGCCAGTATTCTTTGTTGCATAATTTCCAAGCATCAGATTGCTGTTGCCAGGAATGGTTACAGTATTTGTTCCGCTGACTGCTTTCCCATCATCACCCAATACGTAATAATTCCGCTGATAATAATATGTTTTTGCTCCGGTAGTATCAATACTGTCTTTCGCCGGAGTCGTACATGCTTCATCCGTATAGAGCACTGTATCATTCTGGAAATAGTAAAAATCATTTGTTTCTGCAGGTTCAAACTTTGCATATGCGTCTACGCCACCGGATTCTGCACCTGTCTGATTTTGACCATATTTATTGCTGTAGAAATGTACCTGATGATTCTCATCCTTATTCGCATCTATATATGCTTTTAACTGCGCATCCGGATTTGCAAGCTTCTCTTCTACGCCTGCCTTAAGGCTCACATCATAGAACAGACGCATCGGATACGTCTCATCTATAGTCATGCTTCCATCGCTCTTAACTTCATAATATCTGAGCGGGATCAGATTGGCCGGAATTTTAACCGTAACAAGATCTCCTGTCTGAAGCTGGTCTTCACCGGCTGCCTTTTCTACCGTAATCTTAATATCTCCCAGATTGCCTTCCGGATATACATGGTTGGTATCCGGAATCTTCCGATTAAAGGTATATGTCACAACAGTTTTACCGTCTTTAGTAGTTTCCGTCTTACCCGGATTTTTATATAACTTATTTGCATATACCAGCGTATTGATGTCATCTACCTGCATATAATCGCCAAGCTGATCGGTAAGAGTAATGAATCCAGCGTCACTTGGATCCTCACCCTGATCGACCTGGGTAGGTGACTGCGCAGAAGATATAATTTCATCTTCAATCTGAGTGAAGATATTTTTCAGTTCATCTGCTTTTGTTGCTACTTTGTAATATGCCGCATCCTGACCTTTACTATCCTTCGCACGGGTTCCCAGCTTCTTATATGTCTCCGCATCCGGATAATTGCTGGACAGACCATGCATAAATGCATTAAATTTTTCTTTAGCACTCCATGATCCACTTCCGGAATGCCCGGTAATGCTGACATCCGCACCGCTAAATATACCAATGGTGTAAATATCTGCATCGGCTTTTATCGTTTTTGCAGATGTGATCGCGCTATTTGCCACAGACTCATCAAAACCAGACTGGTGATTCGGCTCTCCATCTGTAAAAAATATAACAACTCTTTTGACATTCTTTCTATCAGCGTTATTATTCGCATCGGTTTTACTCTGATCCACAAGTGTCTTTGTCAGATCCATCGCATAATCCGCTGCTGTACATCCTGCCGGCGTCAGAGCATTGACTGTTGTCTCCCCTTCTGATTTATTTCCACTTGTGTAAGCCTTATATCCACTGACAACCTGTGTATAATTATACGAATATAAGTTTTGCCTGTACCGGTCATTTCCAACTTTACTCGTCTTATTACCGGCATACTTCACAACTGCGATACGATTCTGCTTATTCACATCCGACCTTTGATCATTGACAGTTGCTGAACCGTCAATAAAACTGTTCACTGCCACTTTAAGTGCATCTATTCTTTTGGTTCTGTCAGCACTGCCCATCGGATCATCCATACTTCCCGATACATCAAGAACCAGTACGATATCCAGCGGCACTGTAGTCTGCCCTATAATCTTGGCAGTCGAAGATAATGCAGACAACCCTACCAGAAAATCTGAATCAGCACCTTTCTTGATCGTTGCTGTGCCGGACTCTTTTTCCCGCCTGGTAAGAGTCACATCACCTGCCGATACAGACTTGTCCGTCCATATACGCCCCACATTCTTTGTACTGTCATCCAATACATTTGCATCGTGCCAGTTATTTATAGTTACATTGTCTGCCGTTGCAGTCCTGGCAGCACTCTCTGCGGCATTCACCTGCTGTGGCCATAGACTAAATACCATGACAGCTGCAATGATAAATACCAATAACGACGTCTTCTTCTTCATCTTCAGCTCTCCTTCCGTTTTTATCCTTTTATTATATCATACTTTCTATTTTTGACATCGTCCGTTTTGGAAGAAATTTGGACATTTCCATAAAAAATAACGGAAGATTTCTCCGAAATCTCCCGCTTTCTGCTATTCTCCCATATATTCTGTCGGATTCACCGGCTGTCCATCTTTCTTCATGGCATAATATACATTACAGCCCTCCAGTGAATAGTATTTGGTCGGCTTGCTGACATAGCCCACTACCGTATTTGCTTCAACGGTATCTCCCACATTCAGCGGTACCTCTTTCAGTTGACCGATCAATAGTTCATATCCATTTCCCAGATCCAGATTAACCGTCGTACCAGTCTGTGCAGTTACATCGATCGACTTGACAATACCCGCTGCTCCTGCGATCACCTGATCTCCTTCTGCTCCGGAAATAATCAGTGCCGGATTATACTTGAACTGATCCAATGTGGAAAAATACACGGTCTTATCCATGCTGTAATTCATAATTACCTGTCCGTCTACCGGCCATAACAGCTCACTATCTTCGGTAAAATGATAAGATGTACCACTTCCAGATGTCGCTACACTTCCTGTACCGCTCTGATCTGTTCCTTCCGTACTCTGATTATCCTCTTCCGACTTGTTCTGTTCCATCTTTTGATCCTGTTTTTCGTCATTCTGATTCTCAGTATCTATCGTCAGCTTGTCTGTATTTGCTGATTTTGCCGATACCTTGCTATTACTATCCTTTTTTTTCGTGCTGTCTGCCTGCTGCTCCTGTTCATCCTGCTGTCCGGATTTCCGATAATTCGTCAGTGTATAAGTTCCTGCGATTACCACCGCCGCTGCAAAACAGAGCGCAATACCTATAGACGCACGCCTTCTTGCCGAAGGCTTTTTCCTCTTCTTCATATTCATCACCTCTGGCTATATTTTTGCCAGAAGCAGGGCTTCTTATTCAGTACTGTTCACAATATCTGCAACTTCTTTTAATTCTGTTCCTTCGAAAAAATATTCCAGAATTTCATCATATGTTTTACCATCTTTTGCCATTTTATTGGCCGAATACTGACTGAGCCCCAGTCCATGTCCTACACCCCGTGTAGTCACTCTTAGCTTCCCATCATATTTCTGAAGTACAAAACTTCCGGATGCCAGCTTATATTTCTCACGAAATTCCTCTCCGCTCATAGTCTCATCTCCCACCTGCACAGAAGTCACATATCCTGCTGTATCCGTTTCCGTAACACTGACTTCCATATCATCCAGGATCTTCGTCTGAATCTGTTCTCTGGATTCTATATCATATGGACACTCTTTAATTTTCAGATATGGATAATCCTCATTCCCAAGCACCTCTTTGCCGTCTCTTGTATTGCCATTAGTCAGCCGGCAATAAGGTACATAAGCAAGCTGTTCTCCATACATAAGTACTTGTCCTTCCGTGTCATCCCATGCATTTTTCAGACGGTTATAATTCTTCCTATAGCTTCCAGATCCCCACTGCTCACGCATGTCATCATTTGTCCAGTATCCATCATTGAATACCGTCTGACTTCCATTATCCTTAATCTGTGTATATACGGTTGTCCGCACCAGAACTGCCTGTGCTCTCAGTGCTTCTTTTTCGTACGAGACCGGAATTTCTTTTGCCATCCTTCCGATACAGTAATCCTCTAAAGGCACATCCATTTCTTTCCCGTCACGCTCTGCTTTCACCTGCATGGTATCTACTGTTTTGGATGCAGGAACTGCCTGCCCATTCATAAATACGGTAATCACATACGGTAACAGCACGATAATAATCAGATATGAACCCAGTCGTTTTAATTTTTGCAGCATAAAAAATCCTCCCATAGGATTCTATGAGAGGATCTTTTGTTTTATTCAGCACTGTATCTGATTTTTATGGTCTGATTCGATTATGCTTCAACCTTAATCTTATGCAGATGCCAGATCTCTTTTGCGTACTCTTCAATTGTTCTGTCGGAAGAGAACTTACCACAGCATGCAGTATTCAGAAGTGCCATTCTAGCCCATCCTTCTCTGTCTTTGTATGCTGCTTCTACACGCTCCTGTGCTTCTGCGTAAGAACGGAAATCTTTCAGAATGAAATACATATCTGCGCGGTCGCTGCAATTTGTATTCAACAGACTGTTGTACAGATCACGGTAACGCTCTGTATCTCCATCTGCATATGTGCCATCTACCAGCTGGTCTACAACTCTGCGGATATCTGCATCATTATTGTAGATCTCGTAAGGATTGTATCCGCCATTCTTCTCGTAATTCATAACTTCATCAGAGCTCATTCCGAAGATAAATGCATTCTCAGAACCTACTTCTTCTACGATCTCGACATTGGCTCCATCCATGGTTCCAAGTGTCGGAGCACCGTTCAGCATGAATTTCATATTACCTGTACCGGATGCTTCCTTTGATGCAGTTGAAATCTGCTCGCTGACATCTGCTGCTGCGAAGATCCATTCTGCATTTGATACACGGTAATCTTCGATAAATACTACCTTGATCTTACCGTTGATACTGCGGTCATTATTGATCACATCTGCTACAGAGTTGATCAGCTTGATAATCTCTTTCGCACGAATATATCCTGCAGAAGCTTTTGCTCCAAAGATAAATGTACGAGGATAGAAACTCAGTTCCGGATGCTCTTTAATCTTATTATACAGGTACATTACATGCATAATGTTCAGAAGCTGACGTTTGTACTCGTGCAGACGTTTTACCTGTACATCGAAAATAGATCTCGGATCCACTTCGATTCCATTATGCTCAAGGATGTATTTTGCCAGACGCTCTTTGTTCTTGTATTTAATATCCATGAACTCCTGCTGTGCTTTCGGGTCATCTACATATTTCTTCAGACCGGACATCAGTGACAGGTCTGTAGCCCATGCTTTTGTACCGAGCTTTTCAGTTACCCAGGAAGCAAGCAGCGGATTACCGTGCATCAGGAAACGTCTCTGAGTGATACCATTGGTCTTGTTGTTGAATTTCTCAGGCATCATCTCATAGAAATCCTTCAGTTCACGTTTCTTCAGAATCTCTGTGTGCAGTCTTGCTACACCGTTGACAGAGTAACCAGCTACGATTGCAAGATTTGCCATTCTCACCTGACCATCTCTTAAGATACCCATAGTTCTCTTCTTATCTTCATTGCCAGGATACATCTCTTCTACCTGGATGATGAAGCGACGATCAATTTCCTGAATGATCTGATATATTCTCGGAAGCAGTCTTGAGAACAGGTCGATCGGCCATTTCTCCAGTGCTTCTGCCATAATTGTATGGTTGGTATATGCACATGCTTTCGTTGTGACATCCCATGCCTCCTGCCATTCCAGGTGGTAATCATCCAGCAGGATACGCATCAGCTCTGCAACTGCAACAGTCGGATGCGTATCATTCATCTGGAAGGTTGCTTTCTCATAAAGCTTGCGGATATCGTCATGATTTCTCATGTATTTGTCTACTGCTGCCTGAAGACTTGCAGATACAAAGAAATACTGCTGTTTCAGACGAAGCTCTTTACCTGCATAGTGATTATCATTTGGATAAAGCACTTCTACGATCGTCTTAGCAAGGTTCTGCTGTTCTACCGCTTTGTGGTAATCACCCTTGTCAAATGAATCCAGCTGGAAGTCCACGATCGGCTCTGCATCCCAGATACGCAGTGTATTAACCTGGTTATTATCATATCCGACGATCGGATAATCATACGGAACAGCCAGTACAGACTCATAATTCTCCTGTTTGAACAGAGTCTTTCCTGTCTCATCATCATATTCTACGCGGATATTGCCACCGAAACGAATCTCTTTGGCATATTCCGGTCTGCGAAGTTCAAACGGATTACCATATTTCAGCCAATTATCCGGCTTCTCTACCTGATATCCATTCTCTTCTGCTTGAACATACCATAACGGTAACGGATACCACATCCATATGCAGCATATCCAAGAGATGCCAGAGAATCCAGGAAACAGGCAGCCAGACGGCCGAGACCGCCGTTGCCCAGTGCCGGATCCGGTTCCTGATCCTCTACAAAGTTCAGATCGATTCCCAGTTCATCCAGAGCTTCCTTCACATCCTCATAAGCCGTCATATTGATCAGGTTGTTACCCAGTGCACGACCCATCAGAAACTCCATGGACATATAGTAGACAATCTTTGGATCATCCTTTGTGAGCTGTTTCTGTGTTGCAATCCAGTTCTCAACAATCATATCCTTTACTGCATAAGATACTGACTGATACTGCTCCTGCGGAGTTGCCTCGTCAAGTTCCTTACGGAACAGTCTTCTGCAGTTGTCCATTACATCCTTTTTAAATTCTGTCTTACTAATTTTTAAACTCATATATTCCCAGTCCTTTTACATTTTTGCTACGCCAAGCGTTACATTTTCTCCGTTGATCTTCCACTCTTTGACATATCCTGCAGGTTCAGCTTTCTGTACGCTGACTGCCAGTGTCTCAGTTCCGATCATATCTGCATTGTCTGCAAATACCTTCTCAGCCTTCTCTGTACCTGTATAAGTTACTGTGATCTTATCCATTACCTCGAAATCTGCTTCTTTACGCATGGTCTGAATCTTACTGATGATTTCTCTTACGAATCCTTCTTCCAGAAGTTCCGGTGTCAGATTCGTATCCAGTACTACGGTAATTCCGTTATCATTTTCAGATACATATCCTTCCATCTGAGCAGTCTCAATCAGCAGGTCTTCACGGAAGAGAGTAATCTCCTGTCCATTTACATCCAGTTTCAGAGCCTCTGTCGCATTCAGCTCATCCATTGCTGCGTTGCCATCCAGCGAAGAAAGCACCGCTTTAATACCGCCAAGCATCTTACCGTATTTCGGTCCGACTGTCTTAAGCTGTGGTTTGAATGAATAAGAAGTAAAGCTTCTTACATCCTGTGTAAATGTTACAGCTTTTACATTCAGCTCGTCTTTTACAATATCCTGATAGAATTCCGGCAATACCTTATCTGCCTTTACAAACATCTGACCGATTGGCTGACGGTTCTTGATATTAGCTGTGTTACGGCACGCACGACCCATTACTACCAGCTTCAGAACTTCGTCCATATTATTTTCCAGTTCTGTATCGATATGATTCTCGTGTACAGCCGGGAAGTCACACAGATGAATACTTTCCGGAGCTGAAGCGTCAATACTTCTAACCAGGTTCTGGTAAATCTCTTCTGTCATAAATGGAATCATTGGAGCTGCTGCTTTGCTGCATTCTACCAGTGCAGTATACAGAGTCATATAAGCATTGATCTTATCCTGCTCCATTCCTTTTGCCCAGAAACGCTCACGGCTTCTTCTTACATACCAGTTACTCATATCATCCACGAAATCCTGCAATGCTCTCGCAGCTTCCGGGATGCGGTAATTGCCGAGGTCATAATCTACCTCTTTAATCATACTATTCAACTTGGACAGCAGCCATTTATCCATAACGGATAATTTTTCATAATCCAGTGTATATTTGGTAGCATCAAATTCATCGATGTTCGCATACAGTACAAAGAATGCATAAGTATTCCACAGAGTACCCATGAATTTTCTCTGTCCTTCTACTACAGCCTTGCCATGGAAACGGTTCGGCAGCCATGGTGCACTATTGACATAGAAATACCAACGGATCGCATCTGCACCGTACTTCTCCAGTGCATCAAACGGATCTACCGCATTACCCTTAGACTTACTCATCTTCTGACCATTTTCATCCTGCACATGTCCAAGAACGATAACGTTCTCATATGGTGCTTTGTTGAAGATCAGTGTTGAAATTGCAAGCAGTGAGTAGAACCATCCACGAGTCTGGTCAACGGCTTCTGAAATAAACTGTGCCGGGAACTGCTGTTCAAACAGTTCTTTATTCTCAAATGGATAATGATGCTGTGCAAATGGCATAGAACCACTGTCAAACCAGCAATCAATTACTTCCGGTACACGGTGCATTGGCTTACCGCACTTCGGACACTTAATGGTCACTTCATCGATGTATGGACGGTGAAGTTCGATATTATCCGGACAGTTATCAGACATACTCTTCAGCTCTTCGATACTTCCGATTGAATGCTGATGTCCGCATTCACATTCCCAGATATTCAGCGGAGTACCCCAGTAACGGTTACGGCTGATGCCCCAGTCCTGTACATTTTCAAGCCAGTCTCCGAAACGTCCCTTACCGATACTTTCCGGGATCCAGTTGATCGTGTTATTATTAGCGATCAGTTCATCCTTCACATCTGTCATCTTGATGAACCATGACTCTCTTGCGTAGTAGATCAGCGGAGTATCACATCTCCAGCAGTGCGGGTAGCTATGCTCGAACTTCGGTGCGTCAAAGAGAAGTCCTCTTCCGTCCAGATCTTTCAGGACTTCCGGGTCAGCTTTCTTAACAAATAATCCGGCAAATGGAGTTGTCTCTCCCATGTTTCCTTTTTCATCTACTA
>OLQK01001692.1_pt1 | contig 13654 bp, 17 predicted proteins | sample 1672501 | NCBI WGS metagenome assembly OLQK01 (sample SAMEA3136693, study PRJEB25190) | human gut metagenome | biome: human gut; feature: human-associated habitat; material: faeces | place: Austria | collected 2013 | reverse complement strand
AAAAAACAATGGAATATAAAACAAAAGGTGTTTGTTCTATGGCAATTCAATATGAACTTGATGATGAACAGAAGGTTCACAATGTGAAATTTATTGGCGGATGCTCCGGCAACACGCAGGGCGTGGCCAAACTAGTAGAAGGAATGCCTGCAAAAGAAGTAATTGCCCGCCTGGAAGGCATTCAGTGTGGCAGAAGACCAACTTCATGTCCAGACCAGCTTGCAACAGCATTAAAGGAAGCTCTTTCATGATTTATATTCCTGGGAACCCAATGGATTCCCAGGATTTTTATTTTAATATATTACATATCAGTCCTGTCCCATTTATCACACAGTGACTGTATTTCCCTGGAGAATTTTTCCAGATCTTTATTAGGACAGCCTTCATTTTTGCGGATAACTGAAAGCAGACGATGTCCAAGTGCCAGCAGTTTCTCATATGCCCTTGCTGCCTTAGAGGCTTTTTGTACAGAAGCAGGCTTCTGGATTTTAATCCCTTCTGCTTCATATACCAGTTCGCCTGACGCAAGATCAAATACGGTTCCGCTAAACGGTGCATAGGCGTCATATCCCACTTCATCCCGAAGACGGGCAGAGAACAATTCTGTAACACTGTCCTCTCCATGGGTAACAAAAACTTTCTTTGGCTTTTCATCAAATGCTTTTATCCAATCTATCAAACCATTTACATCTGCATGGCCACTGATTCCTGGCATTCTGCATATTTTGGCTGCGACATGCACAGGTTCTCCAAACAGCTTAATTTCCTGGGCTCCTTCAATCAATGCCCTGCCTGCGGTTCCCACTGCCTGATAGCCTACAAACAAAATTGTGCTGTCTTCTCTCCAGAGATTATGTTTTAAGTGATGTTTGATTCTGCCCGCGTCACACATTCCACTGGCAGAAATAATTACTTTACAGTCTTCATCAAAATTAATTGCTCTGGAGTCTTCACTTGTAACTGATATTTTCAAACCAGGGAAACTAATGGGATTAATTCCTTTCTGAATGAGTTCCAGTGCCTCTTCATCAAAACAATCATACTTATGAAGCCCAAATATATTTGTAGCTTCATTAGCCAAAGGACTGTCCACAAATACTTTAAAGTTATCATGACCATGAACAAGCCCCTCTGCTTTAATCTGACGGATAAAATACAGCATTTCCTGGGTTCTGCCTACTGCAAAGGATGGAATCACTACATTCCCACCTCTGTCAAAGGTTTCTTGAATTATGTCGGCAAGAATTTTTACATAGTCGGGACGTTCTCCGTGACTTCTGTCTCCATAGGTAGACTCCATTACTACATAGTCAGCTTTTTTGAGATAAGTAGGATCTTTAATAAGGGGCTGATCTTTATTTCCGATATCGCCTGAAAAAACAATTGTTTTTTCTATTTCATCCTCTTTAATCTGAATTTCTATGCTACTGGAGCCAAGAAGATGCCCTGCATCAATAAACCTGACCCTAATGCCCTCTCCCAGAATGATTCCTGTCTCATAGGGACAGCCAACGAAATTATGGAGCACTCCTAAAGCATCTTCCATAGTATATGCCGGAACGAACTCCGGTTTTCCCTGTCTTTTTGCTTTACGGTTACGCCATTCTGCCTCAAACATCTGGATATGAGCGCTGTCACGAAGCATGATATCGCAAAGATTACAGGTTGCTTCTGTGGCATATATCGGACCTTTAAATCCCTTTGCATAAAGCGCAGGAATATTTCCGGAATGATCCATATGAGCATGAGTCAGAAGCACAAAGTCCAGTTTCCCCGGTGCAACCGGAATTTCCTGGTTTTCGTAATAATTTGGTCCCTGTTCCATTCCACAGTCAACAAGGAATTTTTTTCCTGCTGCTTCCAGATAATAACAGCTTCCGGTAACTTCATGTGTTGCTCCAATAAAAGTGATCTTCATTCAGATTCCCCCTTTTACGCAGAACTTTTCAGTTATTTATAAATAATATGTTCTATTGTGGCAGTAAAGCTTGTTTTATCAGCCTGACTTGCCATGCTTCCTGCAAGAATACTTATTGCACAAAGTAAAATAAAACCAGCAGCTTTTCCCATACTGCTCCAGGATTTTTTCTTCGGAAGATCAACTGAAGAAAAGAGCTGCGATATTTCTTCCACAGATATTTTGTGCCCGTTATCTGCATTTTCCCCAGATTCATTTACAGCACTTGTCTCTTCCATTTCTTCTGATGCATCTTCCATTGCATTTTTGTAGCCTCCCGGAAAACGGACAATTTCAGCAGTCTGACTTTCTGCATCCTCTTCCTGATACAGGCCCTCCGCTTTCAAACGCTTCACAAACCTTTCATAGGACTTATCCAGCTCCTCTTCAGACATATGACGCTCGCCCGCATCATCTCCCAATAAACTTTTTTCAATCATTTCTGCCTCTCGCATCATCTCCTCTTCCAAGAGCTTATCCAATTCTTCATCTTTTAAATCTTTACCCATTTTTTTCTCCCAGATTTTTTTCTTTTCTTGACAATTCTTTCCCAGGGGTTCATATTTATAAATAAAACGTTACTGCAAAAGCAGTATCCAGTATAATAATCATTCTTTTAGGAGGCCCTAATGAAACATATTATCCTTACTGGCGGCGGTACTGCCGGACATGTCACCCCAAATATTGCCCTTATTCCTGCATTAAAGGAAAAAGGTTATGAAATTTCCTATATCGGCTCCTACAATGGCATTGAAAAAAAGCTTATCGAGGAGCTTGATATTCCCTATTACGGAATCGCTTCCGGTAAATTAAGACGCTATTTTGACTGGAAAAATTTCTCTGATCCATTCCGTGTTTTGAAAGGGTATTTCCAGGCTAAAAAACTTATTAAAAAACTTAAGCCGGACGTAGTCTTTTCAAAAGGTGGTTTTGTCACTGTTCCGGTGGTAATTGCAGCAGGGAAACGCCATGTTCCGGCTATTATCCACGAATCCGATATGACCCCTGGCCTGGCCAATAAATTATGTCTTTCTTCTGCGGCTAAAATTTGCTGTAATTTTCCAGAAACCGTAAACTCTCTTCCTAAAGATAAGGCAGTACTTACCGGCACTCCAATCCGTCAGGAGCTGCTTCACGGTGACAGCGAACGTGCCCGTGCTTACTGTGGATTCACATCCAAAAAACCGGTTTTACTGGTAATCGGTGGAAGTCTTGGCGCAGCTTCTGTAAATGAAAATGTACGAAAAATACTTCCTGAGTTATTAAAAGAATTTCAGGTGATTCATATCTGTGGTAAGGGAAAAATGGATGAAAGCATCCAGGAGACAGGTTATGTGCAATATGAATATGTGCAGGAACAGCTTCCTGACATGTTTGCTCTGGCAGATGTTGTTATTTCACGTGCAGGAGCAAATGCAATCTGTGAACTTGCCGCGCTTTCAAAACCTAACCTCCTGATTCCATTGTCCGCAAAAGCCAGCCGTGGTGATCAGATTCTCAATGCCCGTTCCTTCGAACGCCAGGGATTCAGTATGGTCCTGGAAGAGGAAGAGATTACAGAAGCCACTCTCATGGAAGCAATCCGTAAACTCTATCACGAGCGTAACAAATACATCGCAGCGATGTCTGCCGGTAAAAATCTGAATTCCATTGAGCATATCGTTAATCTTATTGAAGAATGTACCCGGTCCTGATTTTTCCAATCAGCATACCTCTGTTTTTCTGACAGAGGTATGCTTTTTTCAGTTAAAACCTTTCCTTTTCCAATCGTACAAGTTCTTCCAAAAGCCAATTTCTGGCTCTTAAAACTCTATTATTTACATTGTTTCTTGTATACCCAAATTCGCGTGCTACTTCATCTGTAGGAATGCCTTGCATTTGCACTTTCATAAAGATCATATAATTAACAGGATTTTTTCTACGCAGATTTTCAAACGCCAGAGAAATATACTGTGCCTTTTCCATTCCAAGGATTGCAGCTTCAGCACTTTCAACACTTTTATACTGCAGCTCAGCAATATCGTTGTCAAACATCACCTCACGTTTAACATAAGATTTTCTAAGGTAATCTCTACCCTTATTCATTGTTTCCATGACAACAAGTGTATGAAGTTTTCTTTCACTTGAAATATCAAGTTTGTCCTTGATTCTGTAAAAATATACAAATACCTCCTGCGTAACATCTTCTGCAACAAAACGACTCTGTACGATTCCGCTTGCGATTTTAACTGAGATTTCATAGTAATGCTTATAAAATGCAGTAAATTGTTCACTATTCATCTCTCGTACCCATCCAATTAGCTATTAAATTTTTCCAGAATCTCTTTCTTTGTCTCTTCTGTCAGTGTACCCGGCTTCCATGTAATTCCCACCTGGTCCCCTTTATACCGTGGAATCAGATGCATGTGAAAATGAAACACTGTCTGACCTGCTGGTTCACCATTATTCTGAACAATATTAAATCCGTCACAGTCCAGTGCATCTGTCAGTCTGGTAGCCATTTTCTTTGCAAGAATCATTGCCTTTGCAGCCATTTCATCAGAAATTTCATAAATATTAGCCGCATGTGCCTTAGGTAAAATCAAAGCATGCCCTTTACTTGCAGGTCCCAGATCCAGAATTACTCTGAAATCTTCATCCTCATATAAAGTTGCTGATGGAATCTCACCATTGGCGATTTTACAAAAAATACAATTTTCCATAGTCTTATCCTCCCAAAAAGATATATAAATAATACGTTTATTATGATCCAAAATCACACTTTTTTCAAAAATTTTTTTAATTTTTTCGTCGAATAAACTCGATTTTTTATGTACGATTTTTGTTGTCTTGTATGTTTTTCAATGTTACACTGCATTTGAGGTGATAATATGCAAAACAATCATACAAAAAAACAGAATATACCAACCGCGCCTATACTGCAGGACCCTCTGCAGTGCGGCTATAACTCAAATAACGATTTATTAATACAAAAACAAGCAGAATTTCATTTTGCGCTGTCCAGATTTTCTCATGAAATACGGAACCCTATAGCATTAATAAACAGTGAACTGCAAATGATTGCAGATGCTCATCCTGAAGTTACATCCTATACATACTGGGATGACCTGATGGATAATCTGGAATATACCAAAGATCTGCTTTGCAGCCTGTCAGAATATAACAATGCCGGATGTCTTTCTCTTCAGTGTACAAAAATGTACAATTACTTAAACTCTGTACTCTCCAGTATTACTTCCACCTGTCAATATCTGGGAATCTCGCTGGAAGCACAAATTACAGAAGATCTTCCCGATCTATCTATCGACCGGGTAAAAATGAGGCAGGCTCTTTTAAATCTTTTTCGTAATGCAATGGAAGCAGTTTCACAACCTGGTGGCAAAATAAAATTTGCAGCTTACACTAAACAAAACAGAATTTATCTTTCTATTCAGGATAATGGCTGTGGCATTTCAGCTACACAACTGCCAGATATTTTCCGCCCTTTTGTTACTTTTAAGGAAAACGGGACGGGACTTGGACTGGCTGTCACCAAACAGATCATCGAAAGTCATAACGGAAAAATCCAGGTACAAAGTGTTCCTGGCTGCGGAACAACTTTCCTGATTTCACTGGATTCTCATGATTTCAAGCCTGATTTAAAGCATCAAACAGTTATATAATTTCTTCTGGGATGATGGATGATACAAGAGTACTGCCAGAAGGAAACCCATAATCATGCCGCCGACATGAGCTGCATTATCCACACCTGTGCTCGTAAAACCAAAATACAAAGAAAACGCTGCCATAATCAGTATCTGCCTTGTGGAAATATCCTGAAGCTGTCCATGACTCCATATAACCACATAAATCATAGCTCCCATTACTGCAAACACAGCACCGGAAGCACCGGCAGATACCGCATATTCATTTTTCTTTACATCGGCCAGAAGAGATATTACATTTCCACCCAGTCCACCAAGCAAATATATGAGAATAAACTTTATTTTTCCCACAACAGGTTCCAGCCTCTGCCCCAGCACAAACAAAACCAGCATATTATTTGCCAGATGAGAAATTCCAAAATGAAGAAACATACAGGTAAACAATCTGTATATCTCTCCATTCTCTAAAATAAGGGGTGGATACGCCGCACCACATTCTATCATGTGTACAGTATTTTCTGACCCTCCGGTAAAATCAACTGCTAAAAATATAAGTATATTCAGAAGTATAAAAAGGGCCGTCACAGGTTCCTTTTTTATTTCTTCCACGCAATCACCTCGATAACACATCCAATCTATCAGATGCTTTCAGATAATAAAGTAAGTATAGCACCATTTCTCTGATATCTCAACGTACATTTTGCTCTTTTAGACACTTATCAAACAATGACATTATTTATCTTTTATATTATTTTAAAAATATGTACCTGGCCTGTGCAAAGTCTACCTCATCCTGATCCTGAAGACAATATTCTTCATCACATTTTAACATTCTGCCATTTACAGAAGTTCCGTTTCTTGAATTCAGATCTGTAAGGTAATATTCTTCATCCCTCTTTCGTATTTTCGCATGTACACGACTTACAGTAGGAAGATCTATTACTGCGTCTGCTGCATTTTGCATTTTTCCAATTACCGTCAGTTCTTCCTGAAGATATATTGTTGCCAGTTCACCAGGTTCCTTACTCACAAGAGTTGCCGGGCCACTGATATTTTGAGCTGATAAAACCACAGTTTCCCCGAAATTCTTTTGTAATATTGACATTTTATTTTCATGAGATGTTTTATTTGCTTTCTTTACTTTAAAATCAGGTGATGACTCAGTATCAGAATTGTACTCTTCTGATATGCTGTAGGCGGGATCTGTTCTTTTCTCTTCCGAATACAGCCCTTCACTATTTTCGGCTTTTTCCTTTTTCTCCATAATTTTATGATCTCTTGCTTTTGTGTTTTTCTGGCATTTTCCATTTCTTTTTTTCAGAAAAGAATACATACCTGCACCTGCCATACCAATTGCCATAAGTACTAATACCACGCTTAGCATACTTACTGTAGACACCTTTGGTAAATATCCTAATGTACTTGCAGTGACTATGGCCACTGCAGACAAAGCTGCCATAAAGCATGCCAGCCAGACGCCTTTTTCAGAGCCAAGCCTTTTTTCTTTGTGGTAGTCATCCTGTTTCTTATATTTTTCATCCATCCACAATTCATGCTCCTGAAGCTTTTCAGGACTTTTATCTGACATAAATTCTTTTTCTGAATCAGCAGCTTTTTTATTTCCATTATTCCTCTCTTTAGCATTTTCTCTACTATTTCTTTCTTTATTATTTTTTTCTTTATTATTTTTTCCTTTATCTTTTTCGTTATTATATTTTTCTTTATTTACAGATATTTCAGCATCCCGGAACGCATCTTGAGCCCAAAACTCAATATTATCAGTTGTTTCCCGCTCCAGGTATAGTTCTTTTTTTATATGTTCCAAATGAAAGCTGTCCTCAAGTGCCTGTCGGTATACCCCATAGCCCAGCATTACTACTTTTGAATCTTCATGATCCAGCTTTGGAAGAATATATTCTGTCAGTTCCTGAAATTTCTGGCGCACATCCTCATCATATCCGGGCAGATAGCAGAAAAATAATTGTCTTTTTTCCAAATCCACATACATATATTCCGGTTTTATTACCAGCCTTCCAGGATTCAGGAGATATTCTGACATTTCTTCCATCACCTGCACAAACCCGCTTAAAATCATCTGCAGGTCTGAATATCGAATCTTCTTTTCTTCATACAAAGATACTACTGATTGTTTGGATGTAATATCAAAACAGACCATAAACTGTCCATCAACACCTTGCACTCTGCATTTTAAAATTGATGGGATGGTATTTCCAACCAGCATCCGTATTTGATAAGAGGAAGTATCCGGTTCCTCATTTTCATATAAAACCAGGTAATTTCCATTAATGTCTCTTTTATATTCTGCTTTCATTGCGGCCCTATTCCTCCTGTTTTTTTATGGTTTCAGAAATTCCTTTTACTTTCCGTATCCAGGACACGGGATTTACTCCTTTACGTTTTGCCTGAACCTGCAGATGTCCGTTTGTTCCTCCATAAAGGGAAAACATATCAAGATCATAAGTTATCTGTATATTTTTTCCTGTACTTGCCTGTATTTTTAAATTATCACCGCCAAAAAATCCAATATTTCCAAGTTCTCTTCCTTTTTTCAATGCCTTTTCATATCCATCTGAATCCGGACAGACAATCTCCATACTTCCATCAAGTGCAGCTTCATAAGCCGCCGCTGTCAGCCATGTTCGATTATGTACCCAGAAAAACAGATATATGACACTTAACAGTACAAATAAAATTAAAGGCATTAAAAGCGCAGTCTCAATCGTCATGCTCCCCTTTACTATTTTTGATTTTTTCTTTAGCACGAATTTCAAAGTATTTTGTAATATTTTTCTCAATATATTAGCCCTCCTATGTAGCCCAGCAAAAGGAAAGGTACAAATGGCATCTGGGTCTTACGCCCTGTTCCAGGCAAAATCAGAAGAATAATCCCCCAAAGACAGCTGCATAAAAGTCCTGCAAAAAAAGTGCCACAAAGTTCGTCAAATGGCAAAACAGCACCAAGTCCAATCATAATCAGCCCATCTCCAATTCCTACTGCACCTCCTGAAATCAAACTCAACAATATAATTCCAGCACCAATTCCAATAGCTGCAAGATATGACAGATCTGTTTTCCCTAAATACACCGCTTTTCCGGTTCCTGCAAGTATAAGAATGATTACAGTCCAAAGAGAGATTTCTCTTTTTCTGATATCCTGCCAGCTGTTAAATCCTAAAAAAGCAACAATCCCAAATGATTCCAGCATTTTTATATCAGTCATTCCCTGCCTCCATTTTCATCCACATCTGCTGCAAGGCCTTAGTTTTTCTGCTTCTGATTCCTTTATCAGCCTTACGGTTCTTTTTAATCCGCTGCAATTTTCATCATTATGATATCGATTTCCAGAATTTGTGATATACACAATTTTGCCTGGTTCTTCATTCCGGCTACAACTTTCACACGCATGATACTTTTCTCCATATTCATTTCTTTTAGAGGATACACTGCTGCCGGTTACCTGTGTAACCGATAAATTCAGATGACTGCAACTTAAGTTTTTATGATAAACTGATCCTGATACAGTTACATAAACCATGGCCTCTGTTTTTTCATTTTCATCCCCACTTTTTATTTCTCTTTCCTTTCCAGTCCATGCATGAACCTTTACTGTATTATGCATCCAGATGGCTGGCAGAGGAATCAATCCACTCACAGGCTTGTATTCGTAGATATCCGGAAGTGTAATTTCTTCTGTTCCTTCTCCTCCCGGATTATATGCATACATTCCCGCCTCTTTTGTCTTATCACACAAAAGACTCAGGTGTTCTGTCTGCAGCTTATAAATATCCATAAAAGAAATTAACGTAATCAGACCAAAGAAAAATACAGGCAATGCCAGTGCTGTTTCTACTGTAAGACTTGCTTTTTTTAGTGTACGTAATATTTTCTGGAAAAAGGCATATAAAAACACTTTTCCGGAAGAGTGCTGTCCAAAAAACGGGGCTTTTGGGGACAGCCGATTCCCCAGAGAACTATTCCTTCTAGTTTTTTCTTCCAAAATCGTATATCTTAATATATCTCTTTTACTTTTCCATTCTGTTTTATCCGGCATGATCATTCCCCTTTCCGGAAAAGCATTTTTCTGTGCCTTTCTCTGACAATTTACAGATAGTGATATTCCCTGACAACGGTATAAGTATTTCTCTGGTTTGCTTCCACATCTACTGATGCCTCCAATGCGGTAATATAATGATCCATTTTAAAGTTCTGCCAGTTTTCTTGTTCCCTTATTGAACATTCAATCATATCCATTCCCCTCATTACTTTTTCATTTTTAGATGCCGCAAGCAAAAAAACCTGCAGATAATCTTCATACGATAATCCTTTTTCGTCATTTTTTCTGTCTGAATCCAGTTTGTCTGTCAAAGCCGGCAAATTTTGCAGGGACAGCTGCCAGTTTGATGCATCCTTAACTAATGGAACTTTTCCTCCTGCAAATAACTCACGCACATCCAATATACTTTCAGCAAATGACCAGCACAAAATCAAAGCACTTTCTATTACTGCAGCAGCTGGTGGAATTAAAAAGCTTGCTGCAATTGCTGTTGCCAATGTCTGAATCTGCGACATCTTTTCACTGTCTGCAAGCAGACTGGCCACATTAATTCCTTCCCGTACAAGTAAAAGTCTGCGGGCAACAATCTTTAAATTTGCCACATCACTTTCTTTTCCTCCCAGTATGTATTCAATTTCATAACTTAATCCCCCATTTCCAGGTAACATAAAATTTCCCAGCTTTTCAGAAAGATATTGTTGAAAAAAAATCTGTGACATAAGAGAATTATCTGAAGCCACCCCTTCATCCATATACAGTCCATTTTCAAGGACTCTTCCTGACACAAGCTCCTTTTTCTTTACCTCTTTATCGGACACCGCTTTATTTGCAGGAAGAACCAGATCCAGAATTCCCTTCCATCGGATTTTGCGTATTACAGGAATAGGATTTTTCACTTTTACCGGAGTTTTTTTATCTTCTGTCACAGATGGAAGTTTCTTTCCATCTGAAAAGCCACTGTCTCCCAGTTTGTTCTGCTCCTCTTGTTTTTTCTTTTCTTCCAGGGCCTCCTGGCTTTTTTTGGCAGCTGAATTCATCTCTGAATCATAATTTTCAATGGCCTTTTTATCTTCGATTTCATTTCCTCTTTTTTCAGCCTCTGCGGTCTTATTTTGTAAACCTTTAACCTGATCCAGCAGAAGTTGTGCTCCATGGCTTCCAAGAGTTTCATTCATATAACGAACTGCCTGCTGGTAAAAAACTTCTCCATCTGCATCTGTAAGCAATTGATATCCGGATATTCCTCCCTGCTGCACAAGAAGCTTCTGACCATTCTGTTTTAAAACCGGTTTCATATAGGATTCCAGCTCATCATACACAGATGCGAGGTCCAATTCCTTTCCCCCGAAAGCTCCATCAACAGCAAATAAGTCATAGTCCTTCAAAAGGGACTTATCATATTGTCCAAACAAGGAATACAGTCCAATATCCATCCCATTTAATATCTGTGTTCTGGCGGATGCCATTCTTACTGACTCGAGTCCTGAGCTCAGCAGGGACAAAATCAGTCCCAGGATCAATGCTAAAAATACAGTAATACTTCCTCTTTTTACCATGGAGCACCTCTCTTTTACTTCTTTTGATTATTTGGGATTTACTTAAATAGATTGTTAAATAGATTTACTTTGTTTCGTAATTTTCGACAGAATTGTCTTTACAAGACTGGTGAGCTGTTCTTTAAAAATCATAACCAGCCCGATAAGTACCACCAGAATAAGAATAATTTCAACAACTCCTACAGCATCCTCTTCCTGTAAAAACTCTTTTCCCAGTTTACAGAGATCTCTCATACCTTTCACCTCCTCTAGCCCGTAAAATTTATCCATAAAAGGACAGACAGGCTGGCAGCATAACAATTGCCATAACAACCATCAGCATCATTACCATTGGAACCAGCAATTTTGTAGTTGCTGCTTCCCCCAGTACCTTTGCTTTGCGTTTCCTGTCATCCCAGGCTTCCACAGATTCTTTTTCCAGCATTTCTTCCATCTGACGACTGCCTTTTTGAAGATTCTGAATCAGAAGCGTTGCAAATGTTTTATATTTTACATGACCACAACGTTCTCCAAATCGCCTGTATGCTTCAGTTTCAGAAACACCACTTTCCATTTCATGACATACTGTCACAATTTCTTCGTAGGCAATTCTTTTTTCCTCTTTTCTCTTATAATCTACAGCCATTTTCCGAAATGCATTTCGCACCGTCATTCCAGCCTGCACAAGCAACGTAAACTTCATAATAATGCCAGGATAATCCATCATCAGTTCTTCATATCTCTTTATCCGTTCCTTTTGTTCTTCCCGCATACTTATAACAATAATTGCAAAAGCTGCTATAATCATCAGTGCAGACATAAAGGTTCCGGTATTATCATAAGGTGTCATCCATTCCAGATGTTTTCCGTTCCAGTCTGCTGGCAAATAATAGACATCAGGATTATCTTTCTGACTGTTATATTTTTCGATATACTCCAGTAATTTCTGTTGCATTTTTGTTTTTTCATCTAACACAGCTTCTTCCTGGGAAGATTCTTTCTCAGATACCTTTTCCGGTACCTGAACATATATATTTCCCTCTTTTTCGCCCTCCACGGATACCTCGAGTTTCTCTTCATACGAATCCTCTTCCTTTCTTATCTCAAATCCATCTGAATAAATCTGGCCACCGCCCCTGGTGCAGGTCAGTAAAAGACCAATTATATTTCCTGCCAATGCTATAAGGAAAAACAGTTTTCTCCCTTTTGGAGTTCCTATTTTTTCTACATGAAGCCACCCGGAAGCACCACCTGCAGCAAAAAACAATAATATAACAAAAATAACAATATGCAGCCACATTCACTACACCTCTATTTCTACAATTCTTTTTCCCATCCAGTATGCAGTACCGTATACAGCCAGGCAGACCGTCATAATACACACTCCAAACGGATTTCCGTATAGCATATCCAAAAATCCCGGCGAAGCCAGCTGAAGATACAAAATAATTCCAACAGGCATAAGACTCATAATCATTTGTTCTGATTTTTTCGCCGCCAAGGTTGCCTCAATTTCTTTTTTCACATCTATTTTATCTCCAAGCATACGTGCAACTTTCTGAATTACATTTCCAAGATCTCCTCCGCTTCTTTTGGCAGTATATAAGACTGAAGCAAAGTTCTCTATATCTTCCACTTTGCATCTTTTTCCCAGGTCCAGAAACAATTCTTCTACAGGCACGCTGATTTTCTGCTGTGCTTCAATATAAGAAAACTCCTCTACGATATCTTCCTTTTTCCCATATAGCTGCTGCAGATCACGTGTACATGCAGATACCGCATTTTCTACAGAATATCCAGCCTGTACAGCTACACTCATAGAATTCAGAGCATCTCTGAACTGATAGTTTAATTTTCTTTTCCTTTCACGGATCAGCTGTTTCTTTTTCCATTTCAGATAAAACCACGAAACCGGAAATATACACAGCAAAAGCCACACTGATTTATAAAAAAGATAGTCCAGCATAACGCAAAGCAGTATACATTGCGTTATATATTTGACAAATTCTTTCGTGGTATATTGATACTTTTCATAATCTTTATTTTTACCGCTCATATACTTACCCCCGCACGTTCCAGTTTCTCTCTATGACAAAGAGCAGCCATTTGCACCAGTCCTTTTCCCTCCTGCCACTGATATAATGTCTGTGTCTGAATTTCGCCTTCCCGATACCCGCAAACTTCTGAAATCTCCAGCAGTTTTCTGGACTTATCACGCATTCTGCCAAGATGTATCAATATATCCACTCCTGATGCAATCTGTCGGCGTACTGCAGGTAAGGGTAAATCCAGTTCTGCCATCAGTGACATTACTTCCAGCCTTGCCAGCATATCTCGGGTGCTGTTGGCATGTGCTGTTCCAAGACTTCCTTCATGCCCCGTATTCAGTGCCTTTATATGGACTCCCTATGTTCCCATCATGCAGAAATACAATATCTGCACT
>OLQK01001680.1_pt1 | contig 13773 bp, 7 predicted proteins | sample 1672501 | NCBI WGS metagenome assembly OLQK01 (sample SAMEA3136693, study PRJEB25190) | human gut metagenome | biome: human gut; feature: human-associated habitat; material: faeces | place: Austria | collected 2013 | reverse complement strand
TATAATCACAACAATAACCGGAGGCGGTTTAAAATTAACACTTAAGGGCATCTCTGCGGTTCTAAATATATTCGGACTTAGTTTGTTAGATGTTACAGCTATTGCTGGTGATTTTATAATATCTATCAGGGACTTTTTATTTAGCAACAATTTGATTACCAGTAGTTTCAAAGTATTAGCTTCTGGCGTCAAAATGGTGGTTAGTTTATTTGAAAAGTTAATCGATACAATCAGCGAATTACCACAAGTTCAAAAATTCTTTAAGGAGATAGAAAATATTGACCTGACGGAAGTGGGTAACAATATTCTAGAAGGATTAAAGAATGGATTGAAAGACGGGGTACATACAATTCCTAGTATTCTTATTGAAATAGGTAAGGGTATTCTCGACGCCATTAAAGGCATTCTCGGAATTCATTCCCCATCCACGAAAATGTATGAGATAGGATTAAATGTCATTCAAGGTCTTGTTAACGGCATTAAAGACGGTCTTGGAAAAATTATTGATATTTCAAAAATAATAGCTTCTAAGCTTTATGAGACAGTAAACGATGTAGATTGGAATAAAGTATTCGTTGTGGCATCTACAATCGGCTTAGGATTAGTCGTTAAAAGAATAGGCGATATTCTCGACAAATTCGCAAGTCCGTTCGAAGGTCTCGGTTCTGTACTTGAATCAGCGAGTGGAGTGATTGAAGCCTCTACAAAGAATGTTCAGAGAATTCTTAAGAATACTTCCAAAGTAATTAAGAGCTTCTCTAAAGTTCTTAATGCTAAAGCATGGCAAATGAAAGCTAGTGCTTTGAAAGATATGGCTATATCTATTGCTATTCTTGCTGCGGCTGTTTATGTACTAGCTCAGCTTGACGTTGCTCAATTAGCAAAAGGAGTTGTTGTTATTGGACTTCTTGCAGTAATACTTGTCGGACTCGCTGTGGCGATGAATAAATTTGCTAGTTCGGAAATTGCTTTAGAAAAGAGCAATAGAGGTTTTAGCGTTAAGGGACTAAAAACATCTTTAATCAGTATTGGGATTGCTATATTACTCATAGCGACAACTGCCAAAATGTTGGGAGGAATGAATCCAGATGAGATGAAACAAGGCTTCATTGGATTAGCTGGTGTCGTCGCTGCTATAGCAGTTGTCTTCGCCGCATTCGGAACCTTTGTCAAAGGTAAGTCTGCTCAGAACATCGACAAAGCAGGAAAGATGATAAAGAAGATGGCTACAGCTATGCTTCTTATGGCTATTGTTGTCAAACTGGTTGGTATGCTTTCTCCTGAAGAGATGAAAAAAGGTGTTGCATTTGCTGTATGTTTTGTGGCTTTTGTTGCAGCATTAACTAAGATCACGTCAATCGGCGGTAAGAGTGTTGATAAGCTCGGCGGTATGATGATTAAGATGGCTTTCGCTATGACACTGATGGTAGGTGTCGTTAAGCTTGCCGGTCACTTATCTGCTGAAGAAATGCTTAAAGGCGCTGCATTTGCGGCAGCATTCGTGTTGTTTGTATATGGTATAAAGAAAGCCGTAAGTGCTGATCGTGGAACTGGAATGACTAAGCTTAGTGCTTTACTGTTGTCTGTTTCATTCGCTATGACGCTGATGATGGGAGTTGTTAAGCTAGCCGGGCAGTTATCAGCATCTGAAATGCTCAAAGGCGTAGTATTCGCTGGAGCATTTGTATTATTCGTTAAGGCGTTAGTGAATTCCGTCAAAATGGATTCTGGAAGTTCGATAGCAAAGGTTAGTGGACTGCTGTTATCAATGTCTGTATCCATGTTACTTATGGTTGGCGTGATGAAACTTGTCGGTATGCTCTCAGCAAGCGAGATAATAAAAGGTACCGCTGCTGTAGTAGCGTTCGGAGCTTTAATGATCGCTATGATTAAAGCTGTAAAAACGGCTGGCCCTGGCGCTGGTAAAGTGGCTGGAACATTAACAGCCATGGCTGTAGCTATTGGTATCATGGCAGGCGTTAGTGCACTGCTCAGTATGGTTGATATAGCTAGTTTGGTTAAAGGATTGACAGCCGTTGGATTATTATCAGTAATGCTTACAGCTATGATCTGGGCTACCAGAGGGGCAAGTGACTGTATGAAGAATCTTATAGTCATGACAACAGCTATTGCTATTATGGCGGGCGCTGTAGCTCTGTTATCTTTACTTGATACAAAGAAACTCGCTGGGGCAACTATATGTCTGTCTACTTTGATGGGTATGTTTGCTATCATGTCAAAGTCGACACCGTTGATAGTTGGATCTGGTAAGTCATTAGCAATTATGGTTGTGGTTATTGCAGCTTTAGCTGGTATCTGTTACATACTAGCAAGTCTTCCAGCAGAAGCTACAATCGGATCAGCAGTAGCATTATCCACCATGTTGTTGTCAATGGCTGGAGCTTTGACTATCATGAGTAAAATTGGACCAGTAAGTGCAAATGCTCTTGTGGCTATTGGCGTTCTTACTGCGGTAATGGGTGCTATTGGATTGATACTTGGTTTACTTAACAAGTATGATTTAAATGCATCAGTCACAAACGCTACAACATTATCGGGTGTTTTAATAGCTTTAGCGGCTGCTACGAAGATACTTAGTACAGTTTCTTCTGTTAGTGGATCAGCTTTAGCGGCTATCTCAGTCCTCACATTAGTTATGGGTGGAGTGGGAGTCATTCTTGGATTACTTAATAAGTATGACTTAAAAGCCGATCTGGAAACTACAAAAGCATTATCTATGGTGCTTATTGCATTGTCGACGTCATGTGCTATTCTTGCTCCAATTGGTGCGATAGCAGGTCCAGCAGCTACCGGAGCAGCTCAATTAATGCTAGCTGTTGGTGCAGCTGCATCGGTATTGGTTGGTGTAGCTGGACTTGTAGATTTGATACCTGGAGCTCAGCAATTCCTTGATGGAGGTATTCAGGTTCTTGAGAAACTTGGTTATGGTCTTGGTGCATTCTTCGGAAACATTGTCGGTGGATTTACTGCTGGCGCTACTTCCGGATTACCAGAGATTGCTGAGAATCTTAAGTCATTTGTAAATACTTTCAGTGGAATTGATAGTTCATCTTTTGATGGCGTTAAGACATTAGCTGACGTTATCACCGAAATAAGTGCCGCTAGTATTTTCGAGGGTATTTCGAGATTCTTAAACTTCGGTCAAGATCCGATGAAACAGTTTGCTGAGAACGTTGAAATACTTGTTGGTACTCTAGTTAGAGTATCTAACAAGCTTAATGAATCTGGTGGTGTCGATACAACTGCAATAGAGAAAATCTCTAATGTTGGTAAAATTTTCTCATCATTACAATCATCAATCGAACCGGCGAATGGTTTACTCCAAGCTATAACTGGCGAAAAGAATCTTGGTGATTTCGGTAATCAGATCTCGGCTTTTGTTGATAACATAAAAAACGCAATATCAGCTGTATCAGGTATTTCAACGGATAATCTAACAAACCTTGAATCATTAGCTAATGTCGGTAAAGTGTTTACATCCTTACAATCTTCAATAGAACCAGCATTGGGTCTTAAACAGGCTATAATGGGTTCGAAAGATTTATGTGATCTAGGAACACAAATAACATCGTATGTCAATTCAATCAAAATGGCATTATACGCTGTGTCTGGTATGCCGACCGAAGGATTAACAAATCTTGAATCTATAGCTAATATAGGTTTGATGTTTACCAAATTACAATCTACTGTCGAACCGGCAAATGGTTTACTACAAGCTTTGGCTGGATCTAAGAGCCTTGGTAATTTCGGTTTTCAAGTATCAACGTTTGCGTCACAGTTAAAGACTGCATCAAGTTCTTTATCTGGAGAAAACGCTGTCGACATGTCTGCTATTCAGAATGCTGTAAACGCTGGTCAGATGCTATCAGCTCTTCAGAAAGCGTTACCAGAAGAACATTGGTTTGACGGTAAGATGAATCTTCAGCAGTTTGGAACTAAGATTTCAGCCTTCGGCACAGCCATGAAATCATTCGGCGATTCTGTTGCTGAAGTTGATACCAGTAAGATTTCTTTATCTATAACATTAGGTAGAAGAATTGCTGCCTTTGCTAAGAGCATTGTTGATTTGGATACATCCGGAATTAGCAATTTCAATAAAGTAAAAGGTATTGGTTCTGCTATTAAAAGTTATAACAGTAAAGTTTCTGATATTGACACCGGCACTATATCCAAATCAATTACCGCAGCCAACCGACTGAAAAACTTTGTACGTGAATTATCTGGATTCGATAGTAGTTCTATAAGCAACTTCAAAGTAGCTAGTCTTGGTAAATCTATCAAATCATATAGTGATTCGGTATCCGGTTTGAACGCCGGCACAGTGTCTAGTTCAATAACAGCAGCAAATAGACTTAAATCATTCATTTCGAGTCTTGCTGGACTAGATACAAGTGGTGTATCCAAGTTCAAATCTGCTATTTCCGAATTAGGTAAGACCAATGTCAGTCAGGTAGCTTCTGCGTTTAGTAAAGGTACAAGTAAGATTACAAGCGCCGGTACTAAACTTGCAAAGGCATTATCCAGCGGAATTAAGTCTAATTCAGGTGCCGTCACATCAGCAGCTACGAGCATGGTTAGTTCGATGCAGAAATCCATCACCGGTAAAGCATCAACATTTAATGCGTCCGGTAGTAAATTAGCATTGCAGTTCATTAAAGGTATATCTTCTAAAAAGAGTGGCGCAGTATCTGCGGCTAGAGCCCTTGCTACTTCAGCAGCATCTGCTTCGAAAACCGGATATGGAACAATGTACGCTAACGGCGCATATCTTGGAGCTGGGTTAATCTCAGGTGTTAACTCCAAAGTATCAGCAGCTTATTCAGCAGGTTATGCTTTAGGTAGAGCCGCAGTTCGGGGTGAAAAAGATGGTCAGCATTCGGATTCACCGTCTAAAGATACCATTAAAGCAGGTAAATGGCTTGGCGAAGGTCTTGTTATAGGTACTCAATCCATGACTAGGAAAGTGTCTAAAGCTGGGCGTAGTATGGGTGAAATGGCTACACAATCAATTTCATCTGCAATTTCATCTGCTGCAAATCTAGTTGATATGGGCATCAATTCCACACCGACGATTCGTCCAGTGGTCGATTTATCTGATGTAAAAGATCAGGCTGCGACCATAGGAAGTTTGTTTAGCAATCCTATGGTTTCACCAACATCTAACATCAGGGCGATTAAGACATTGATGGATGAAAACAGTCAAAATGGAAATATTGATGATGTGGTTTCTGCTATCAATAAGCTTCGAAAAGATATGAGTAACGTTGGCAATACTTATAATAGTATTAATGGTGTTACTTATGACGACGGAAGTGGTATTTCAGATGCTGTTGAAACTATATTCAGAGCAGCCAGAATAGAAAGGAGGCGATAAGTTTGGCTGATGATATTTATACTGTAGTTCTAGGCGATACTTTATCGGAGATCGCTTGGAAATTCAATTCTACATATAATTATGGTTCTAATGCTATGGCAGCAGCCCAACGTTTAGGTGCGATAAATGATATTGAGAACATAGATAAGTTATTTATCGGTCAGACTTTATCGCTCAAAAATACAAAAGGCAAAAAGATTAAGAAAAAGAAGAATAATTCTTTAACACCAAAAATAAGTCGAATGGGTATTCAGTCAAACTCTGAAAATACAGTATTCGCTACTTGGCGATTTACTAGATCCCATGTAAAAGAATACCGATGTGTATGGTATTATTCTACTGGCGATGGTGTTTGGTTTGTTGGCTCAGATTCAACAGAAACTAGAAAACAGTCAACATATAATCCACCATCTAATGCTACCAGCGTTAAGTTTAACGTCAAACCAATTTCCAAGACCCATAAGGTTACAACAACCAAAAAAGTTAAAGGAAAGAAAAAGAAGACAACCAAAGATGTACATTATTGGACTGGTAAATGGTCAAAAGACAAAATAGTTCAATTCAGTAAAAGTCAGAAACCAGACCAACCATCTGTGCCATCACTTGAGATGAATAAGTACAAATTAACAGCTAAAGTTGAAAACTTAGATACCAGTGTTAACAAACCAACAAAGATTGAGTTCTATGTTGTAAAGAATAACGGTGGTAAAGTATTTAAACAGGATAAAGCTAATGTTGTTCAAAGAACAGCTTCTTATTCGTGGAATGTTGATGCTGGAGGAAAGTATAAAGTTAAATGTCGAGCTATTCGTGAGATATATAAAAACAAGAAAGTTGTTAGCACTTTATACAGTGATTGGTCTGATTTCTCCTCTGAAGTAACGACTATACCTAATGCACCAAAATCCATAACATCTTTGGAAGCGACTTCCACCACAGAAATTAAATGTGTATGGTCTACAGTGTCAAATGTCACCGGATATGAAGTAGAGTATACGATCAATAAAGCATACTTTAATACAAATTCGGAGCAAGTTTCAAGTAAGACTATAGAGGTCGGTACTACAGCAATTATTTCTGGTCTTGATAATGGTGATGAATATTTCTTCAGAGTAAGAGCTGTAAACGAGCAAGGAAAATCGGGATGGACTCCTATAAAATCTTGTAAAGTTGGTCAGAAACCAGCAGCACCGACAACTTGGTCATCATCAACAACAGCGATTGTCGGCGAGAAAGTAATTTTATATTGGGTACACAATACTAACGACGGATCTAAAGCAACAAAAGCTGATTTAGAATTACGTGTAAATGGTGTTGATAAGAGTCCAAAAGATTTTACTTATACGCCTAAAGATGAGGACGAAGAAACAACATATCAATACACAATTGATACGAATGCATATAGTGATGGGGCTACAATTCAATGGAGAGTTAGAACTGCTGGTGTTACTGGAGTGTATGGCGATTGGTCAGTTCAGAGAACTATTGATATTTATGCTCCGCCGACACTTGAATTACATCTAACAAACACTAACGACGAGGATATTGAAGCATTATCATCTTTTCCTTTGTATGTTAAAGGTATACCTGGACCACAGTCTCAATCCCCTATCGGATACCATCTAACCGTTGTATCTACGGAAGATTACGAGACTGAAGATCAGATAGGTAATGAGAAATTTGTGAGTGCAAATGAGGAAGTATATTCTAAATTCTTCGATATAAAGACTCAATTACTCGCTGAATTATCTGCGAATAATATTGATTTAGAAAATGGCAAGACATACAAAGTTCATTGTATCGTCACTATGAATTCCGGGTTAACTGCTGAAGCAGAATCAGAATTTACCGTTGACTGGATTGAAGAAGAATATGGCCCAGATGCTGAGATCATCTATAACGAAGATACTTATTCGTGTTCGATAAGACCATATTGTTTCACCACTCCTGATGAATATTTTCCAGACGAAGAAACACCAGAAACAACAGCTGAAGAAACTACAGAGACTCCATCTGATTCCGATGAAGATGAAGAAGAGACTCCTGAAATATTAGTAGAAGGCGTAACACTTGGTGTTTATCGTCGAGATTATAACGGCGAATTTATCGAGATAGCGACGAATCTTGACAACACAAGCAATATATATGTTACCGATCCGCATCCAGCATTGGATTACGGTAGGTATCGTATTGTCGTTACCTCGAAAGCTACTGGCGCAGTTAGCTATGTAGATCTCCCAGGCTATCCGATATCGGAATCTTCTGTGATTATTCAGTGGAATGAATCATGGAGTAATCTTATCACATCTGAAATTAATGTTGATGAGATTCCAGACGAACCAACATGGAGTGGATCGAGAGTAATTCTTCCGTATAATATTGACGTATCCGACAAGAATGATATAGATGTATCCCTTGTGAAATACGTTGGTAGGAAGAGGCCAGTAAGTTATTACGGTACCCAGTTGGGTGAGACAGCATCATGGAAGGTTGAAATACCTAAAAACGATGAGGAGACTTTGTATGCTTTAAGGCGTTTAGCGGTTTGGACTGGAGATGTGTATGTACGTGAACCATCTGGAACTGGTTATTGGGCAAACATATCTGTCTCTATGAGTCAGACACATTGTCAGCTTACAATACCAGTAACCATTGAAATTACCAGAGTTGAAGGAGGTGTTTGATATGCCTAATTGGGGCGCATCAATGCAACAAACCTTCGAATATTATACTGTTGATCCTGGAATATGGCAAGACGATCAACGAATTACCACAATTACAAAGAGCACTATAGAACGTGATAGTGACTCTGAGACACTCGGCTCGGCTTCGATTGAGGCCACCGAGTCTCTTGGTGAATGTTATGTTCGTATTTATCTCATTACAATTCAAAATGGAAAAAGAGAGAAGCATCCGTTAGGAACATTTCTTGTCCAGACTCCGTCTACATCGTTTGATGGTAAGGTTAAGAAAATCACGATGGATGCTTATACCCCATTATTAGAACTTAAAGAGAATCCACCACCACTTGGATACTCTATATTTAAGAATGAAAACATTATGGACAACGCGTATCTCATTTGTAGAGAACATATGCGAGCACCGGTCGTAAAGACAACTAACTCTGAGAAATTATATAGTGATTTTGTTGCTAACACAGACGACACATGGTTAACATTTGTATCTGACCTGATAGCAAATGCTAAATATAGTTTTGGTCTGGACGAGTTAAGTAGGCTTATATTTGTCCCAGATCAGGATATTGAATCACTTCAGCCGGTATGGACTTATGATGATGGAAACAGTTCGATATTGTATCCAGACATATCTATGGATCATGATTTGTACGGCGTACCGAATATCGTTGAAGTAGTGTATTCCGGTAATGGCGCTAACTATAACATTCGAGTGGAGAATAACGACGAAAATAGTCCAACGTCAATAATCAATAGAGGACGAGAGATAATTTATCGAGACACCGATCCAGATTTAACTGGTGTTCCGACAAAGGCTCAACTTGAAGAATATGCCAAAAGACTTCTCAAGAGTCTATCCTCGGTCGAGTACACAATTTCATATTCACATGGCTATTGTCCTGTTCGACTTGGAGACTGTGTTCGACTTAATTATGAACGAGCTGGTATGAACGGCATTAAAGCTAAAGTAATAAAGCAGTCTATTGATTGTTCGTCTGGATGCAAAGTAACTGAAACTGCAAAATTTACAGCAAAATTATGGGGGTGATGAATTATGAATCTATCTAGTGATCTGGTGGCTAAGTTCGTCGATGTCATGAAACAAGATAGTAAACGAGACACCGGAAGCATTGGACCCATTTATGGAACAATCGTAGAATATGGTGGTTCTAGGTATGTTAAACTGGATGGTTCTGATTCTTTAACCCCTATTGTGTCGGCAGTTGATGCTAAGCCTGGGGAAAGAGTTCTCGTTAATATCTTAAAACATTCTGCCACGGTTATTGGTAATGTATCTTCTCCGGCAGCCAGAACAGATAGTGTTAAAGAGGTTGCTGACAAGGTTACTACTGTTGAAATAATCGTAGCAGATAAAGCAGATGTTAAAGATCTTCAGGCTCAGACTGGTAGGATTGATACTTTAGTTTCTGAGAACGTAACAATTCGAGAAAAGATCACGGCCAGTGAGGGCGAGATTGCTGATCTAAAATCGACGAATGTAACAATTACCGGGAAGCTTACTGCGGCAGAAGGCGAAATCCAGCAGTTAAAAACTGATAAGCTAGATGCCTCCACTGCTGAGATTACTTATGCGACAATTACTAATCTTAACGCTACGAACGCTCAGATTAATAATCTGTCGGCCACATATGGCAAGTTTGTTGACCTTACGACCGATAAATTTGAGGCTGTTGACGCTAGTGTTAAGAATCTTCAAGCAGAAGATGTAACTATCAAAGGACGATTGGATGCTAACGAAGCTGACATTAATGTGCTCAATGCAAACAAAGCTAACATAGACGATCTTAATGCAGCTACAGCTAGGATTAGTACCCTTGAAGCAGGTAAGATTACAACAGATGAACTCATTGCTAAGAAGGCTGATATTGACCTTGCTAACGTTAATAACGCTTGGATTCAAAATGGAATTATTAAAGATGGTTCTATTGGAGAAGCCGCTATTCACGAAGGTGCTATTACGAACGCTAAGATTGCTGACGCTACTATTGAAGCAGCGAAGATTAAGTCCATCAATGCCGACACAATTACTGCGGGAACAATTAAGACTGATCGACTCGTAATTACGGGTCCAGATGGTCAAGACTCAATTGTTAAGGCTATTAACATAGCGAATGGTGTATCTGAGGCTGACGTAAATAGTCAGAAGATTCAGGCAGCTTCAATTGATGTTGTGGACTTATCTGCACTCAAGGCTACGATTGCTGGCTTTGATATGAACGGTAATGCTATTTATAGCGGTAAGGAATCCATTAAAGACCCTAATAGTGGGGTTTATATTTCTACCACTGGTATTGGGATGGGTGATGGTGCACTTACTGGTAAGGATGAATCTCCACTACAGGCTTATGCTGACGGAAGTTTCAAACTTACTGGTAAGAATTCATCGTTCGATTTTAATACTGTAACCGGTGAATTAAATATTGAGGCATCTAGCCTAAAAATCTCATCAAAGAGCGTTGCTACAAAAGATGATGTAGACGAGGTTCGAGATGAGATTACGACACTTATGACACTAAACTCAACAAGAGGAGTAACATTCAAAAACAACAAAGTATCTACTGTCTTGTATATTACGATATACCACGGTAAACAGCGTATAACCGACGCAGCAACGATGAAAGAAGTTTATGGCGAAAACGCGTATCTTCAGTGGAAATGGTTGCGCTTAGATGAGGCTGAATACGGTATTATATCTTCCTCTGATTCAAGATTTAGAGACGATGGATTTAAGTTTGTATTATCACCGGATGACGTAGATGCTCAAGTTTCATTTGAATGTGAATTAATAACTGACGATTAAGGAGGAAAATAATATGGCTATTAAAGCTACTGCTCAAACAACTATTATTGACGTAACCGACGCGTATTCGGTCATGCTTACAAGTGAGGCATATACATTTGTTGGTGGAACTGGTGGAGTTGGATCAGGACAGACTTGTGCAACAGAAGCTGTCGCATACTGTGGTACAAATCAGTGTGCTTCTGTATCAGTAAACGCGGCGGACATCGTTTGTCCAACGGGAATTACAGCTACTGTAGAAAATAGTGGTACATCAAAAGTTAAAATCACATTCAAAACAACAGCCACAGTAAATGCAGCATGCGAAGCAACAATTCCTGTCGTAGTTGATGGAATTACAATGAATAAGAAATTCTCATTCGCTGTTGCTAGAACAGGTAATACTGGAGCAACTGGTAAAGGTATTAAAGGAACTCCTGTGGCTGAATATGTTGGTTCTGCGTCTAATACAACCGTACCAACAAGCGGATGGTCTACAACTATCCCGAGTGTAACTCAGGGGCAGTATTTATGGACAAGGGTTACTACAACCTATACTGATAACACCACATCAGTAAGTTACTCTGTAGCTAAACAGGGTTCAACGGGAGCTACCGGTACAGTTGGTTCTCAGTGGTATTCAGGCACTGGTATCACTGGTACATCTACAACAGCAACGGCATTCACTGGCTCAGGTGTAGCCAATGCCCGTGTAAACGATATGTATCTTAACACATCAACTGGTTATACATATAAATGTACGGTTGGGGGTAATGCTCAGACAGCTAAATGGGTTTATGCCGGAAGCATCAAAGGTAATCAGGGAGATAAAGGAAATACTGGCGCAACAGGTAATGGTATTTCCAAAGCTGATATTACATATGCAGCATCATCCTCAAACACCTCAGCACCAACAAGTGGATGGCAGTCTACACCACCGTCAGTATCAGCGGGTCAGTATCTCTGGACAAAGACTGTATTTACTTATACAAACGGTGGAACTGCAACCCAATACAGTGTTGCCAAACAGGGAGCAACCGGTGCCGCCGGAGCAGACGCATTAACAGGTACAATCACGTTATCTAACGGTAATATATTCAAAAACAATACAGGATCTACAGTCCTTACAGCTCATGTATGGAAAGGATCTGTAGAACAGACTATTACAGATGCGGGTGTTTGTGGATCTCTCGGTTCGGTTAAATGGTACAAAGTTGGATCTGATACTGCTATCGCCACAGCTAAGTCCATTACCGTTTCGGCAGGCGATGTAACAAATACTGCGTCATATTATTTCCAGCTTGAGGGTTGATAAGGGGGGTGTTAGTCTATGTCTGTAAAAGTTAGATGTAGTGTAACATTATATAAAGTCATAGACATTGACAAGGTAACCCGGTATTACTTACTTCAATCTTCAACTTTAGCGGCTCCGTCCAAACCAGCAGATGGTGCTGCTATTAGTAGTAAGTGGAGTAAGACTGAGCCGTCATATACCTCTGGCTCTACTATGACTTTATATTCTGTTGATCAGACAGTAATGAGCAATGGAGCGATTAAGTATTCTGAAGTCTCTAAATCTAGCAGCTATGAAGCAGCTAAGGAGGCTTATAATTTAGCCAATACTGCAAACAACACAGTGAATGGATTAAAAACTCGTGTTGACGATGCTTATACTGAAATCGAAAGCAATAAGACTGAAATCTCATTAAAAGCATCGCAAACTGAGGTTGCCACCCTTTCGAATAACTTAAACGCATACATAGATTCATCCACTACAATGATTCAAAACATCAACGGTTGGCAGTTTAACTTTAATAAGTTAATTAGAACTGATGAAGCTGATGTAGCTAATCATACTGATTACATCACACTTCAAAATGGAGATATTATCTTAGGTGAATCTGCTAGCGATTTGAAACTTAAAATTGGTAATGATGCGATTCAGTTTAAAGGAACTAACGACGAAGAAGTTACCCCAGATCCGGATGCAACAGCATGGATCACAGGTCAGAAGTTTAATATTAACGAAGGAGAAATTCACACCACACTTAAAGTAGGTAACCTTCAATTTACCCCTAGACCTAATGGTAATTTCAGTTTAACGATTGTTTAAAAAAAAGAGGTACATATTATGAAAAAGAAAAGTATTATCACGTTATTATTAACATTTCTCTTAGCATTGTCAATCATTCCAGCGAATGCCAACGCTAAAGAAACGACAAGACGCACAACTGAATGGCGACAGGAATATAAGAATTTCCTTAATTCTCGTTTTCATAAGCAGATTAAACTTAAGTTAACACATAATTATATTGGTGTTGGATCACGAAAGTTTAATTATAAATGGAACGGTGTTAAGGGTGCAACTAAGTATAAAGTTCAGTTAAGTGGAAATAAGAAATTTAAGGGTTGCAGTACCGAATATGTAACCGGTACAAACTATGGCTATTGGCTCGGTGGCGGAGTGGGCTTTTATGATCGAGTAGCTCATATTGATTGGTATGTCCGAGTTAAACCGGTGTTTGGTAAATACGAAGGACGATGGAGTAAAGCACTGTTTGTACCAGGCGATCTTAATAAATAATCAATTAATAGAAAAGGCTCCTCCTTGTATGTGAGGGGGTCTTTTTTTTAAATTTGAAAGGGGGGTCAAAATGGCTAGTGATGGTTATTATGCTTTATACGATTATCCAAAAGAAATGACAACAGATACCGCCGGAACATTTAAAATGTCTAAGATAGATATGACAACGAATGATGTCACATATTCTTTTAAATACGATTTTATATGCGATGGAGTAACAACATCAAAAACAGTAGCCATGATATCGCCGCCTTTCTCCTTTATTATGGCATATCAACAGGAATAAATCAATTACTTA
>OLQK01001679.1_pt1 | contig 13774 bp, 9 predicted proteins | sample 1672501 | NCBI WGS metagenome assembly OLQK01 (sample SAMEA3136693, study PRJEB25190) | human gut metagenome | biome: human gut; feature: human-associated habitat; material: faeces | place: Austria | collected 2013 | reverse complement strand
TCTGCCGCACCTCGCTCGCCGTATCGGCACTTAGAATTATGCGGTATTGCCCTAGAAATAGTATACGATTAAAAAATCGCAATTTACCTTACCCGCATAATAAAGGCAACACACAAAAACATGGTGAACCCATCAGGCCGGTGCAAGGGCAAAACCTACTAAAAAGCTGCGGCTAAATTTGGCAAATATGGCGCGCGAAGTATAATTTTTGGAGGATATCACAAGCAGAACAAACAAACTTTGTCAGTTCAAACAACAAAAAAACAACAAACTGGCATGAATGCCAAAGAATGCGGCCGCGAATTGTGAAAGATTTTAATATATTTTCTTCGTTTTCTCCTTACCTGTTATCATTTGAATTTGCAATCGAAATATGGAACTTGTATAATAGAATAAAAGAAAAGTGCAAACTAAATGGGCGAAGAGGATTTGGTGCAATGGAAGATAAAAATAGATTCAGCATTCTGCTGGAGCATTTGCTGGAAGTTGCGGAAGTCAAGAACTATACCCTGGCCAAGCGCCTGCAATACGATGTTTCCTATATCAGCAAATGGGTCAGCGGCCGCATGCTGCCTGCCAAAAAGACTGAAAAGCGCGTGATGGAGGGCATCAGTGCCTGCGTGGTGGATGAAGCCACCGATGATGGCCGTAACCTGCTGCTGCGGGAATACAGCGTTAGCATCCCCAGTGACCTGAAAGCCGCCATTTATGATAACCTGATTGCTGAATATGATTATTTGCAAGAGGAACTGGACAGCGGCGAGGCGCGCATTGGCCCCTATACGGACTTTTGGGCCGAGCTGAACATGCTGCAATACCTGACCAAAATGGCGCACCCCGTGCTGCGCCGCGTCAGCCAGCTGGACATTGTGGCTGTGATGGACCTGATGGAAATGGCGCGCGAATACCGCCTGAAAGTTGCCAACATGCAAAACGGCGAGCTGGTGGACCAGCGCAGCTATGATAACGTCTATTTCAAGCTGATGATCGATATCAGCCGCGAAAAATGGGACCCCATCTATGATGCCGCGCTCATTATTAACGTGTTGACCAACTTCAGCCATATTCATTTCAAGCTGTTTGGCAGCACCGCGGCTGCCGGGCGCGCGGTGTTTGTGGTCAAGGGCGATTTTGCCATTACCGGCCTGCTGGTCAGCCACAGCCGCTGCGCTGCCGTTACCGCCACCGAGGACCCGCAGAACTGCGAAAGCCTGTATGATAACTTCTCCAAGCTCTGCGTGCGGGATGACCAGCTTTTCCGCGATACCAGCATGCGCCAGCTGATCAGCCAGTACGACTATATGCACACGCTGCTGGCCTCCAATCTGCGGTGGATGTTCGGCCACCTGAATGAGCTTCTGCTGCCGGATGACTTGTTTGAAGAGATCCTGACCGCCCACGAGGCCGAGCTGAAAGATTTTTTGGGTGCTACCCCTGCGGAGCTGCGTAGCGTACACAACCTTGCCAAAGGTGTGGTGGAGGAAACAAACATCCGCATCCTGATCTATGAAGCTGCATTTTCCTCCATGGCGGTTTCCGGCGAGCTGGACTTTTTCAGTTACAAGGTCAGCCTTACCCCGGATCAGCGCAGCCGGTGCATCAGCTATGTGCTGCAGCTTTGCAAGCAGCGTGAAAAACTTGAATTCCGCTTGATCAGCGGCCGCATTGTGAACGATTTCCAGTATGTGGCGGACCCCAATATGTTTCTTTCTGGCGCTGCATCGTATCTTCGGCTGGATAACAACTGCCCCGTCAACCGGATTGCAATGGTCAACAACAGTGTGATGGAAGACCGCCTGAGTGAATATTTTGATCAGGTCTGGAATTTGGATGACCAGAACGTGACAAAAGAGCGCAACGCCATTGCGGAGCGCATCCATCATGTCCTGCAGGGAATCCATCTGATTACCCGCGCCAAAAGTGATGAAATGGAAGAACTGCAAGAGAGCTGGATGAACAAAATCTAAAAATACAACATACATACGCATAAACATAAAGCCCTGGCTGCTGCGGTAGCTGGGGCTTTTGTTGCACCGAGGAAAATGAAATTGCAAGAAAACTCCATGCCAAAGCGTGAAAATCCATGTGAAAAAAGTGAATCATGCGGAATCAATTTCTGGAAATTTGTGCCATGGGATTCTCGTGCTTTCCGTAAACAGGAATGGTATACTATGTTCAGCACCGAAGATAATTATAGCATTATGGTTCGGCGACGCTGTGCAACGATGTGCACAGCAGGGGAAAGCGCCATAAAGGTTTGGCGTGATTTGATTTGGATAATTTAATTCCCTGCAACTATAAGGGAAAGACATTTGGAGGAAATTGCAATGAATGAAAACGCGATGTTGACTGGCAAGCCCAGCATTGACCGCCCCTGGATGAAGTTCTATCCAGAAGTTCTGCGCGGTATCCAGGTTCCGGCCTGCACCGTAGAGCAGTACCTCTCCGTGCGCGCTGCAGACCCTAACGTGGTTGCCATGCACTACTATGGCGTGGATATCACCTGGGGTACCGTGTTCCGTAAGGTGGACGCCACCGCCCGCGCTCTGCAGGTGCTTGGCATCAAGCAGGGGGACCAGATCCCCGTGTTCCTGCGTTCTGTGCCGGAATTCATTTATCTGCTGCTGGCAGCCGAGCGCATCGGTGCTTCGCTGCTGTGCCGTGACAACACCCTGGAAGAAAACATTGAAGCTGTTCAGAAAGCCAATGCCAAGGTGATTTTTGTTCACGACTTCTTCTCCAAGGCCGAAATCGAAGCCTACCGTGAGCAGACCAACGTGAATACCTATGTTATCGTTCCCGCTCTGGAAAGCGGCGACCGCGCCGCTATGCCGGTTTACCTGCAGCATTCCCTGGATGCCCTGTATCCGGATGTTCCCGCCCGTGGCTCTGATACCATGATGTGGGCTGATTTCTGTAACATGGGCCAGCGTTTTCGCGGCTTTGTGCCCGCTCCTGTCAACATTGACCGCCCGCTGCTGCGCGCCTACACCAGCGGTTCCACCGGCCCTTCCAAGCAGGTCATCCATTCTGCACACAGCATCATCGGCGTGCTGGCCCAGATGAACTTTTATGGCTCTTCGGATAAATTCCGCCCCACCTGGCTGCTGACCATCCTGCCCCCGGCTCTGATCGCTGTTGTGGTTTCCATGATGCTGCTGCCCCTGGCCGGCGGTATGCTGCTCATTCTGGATCCGTTTGTGGATGTGTACGATGTTGACCTGGAAATGATGCGCTACCGCCCCAACAACTGGCCCCTGATCCCCATGTTTGTGGAGGTTATCCGCCGCAGCAAGCGTCTTCCGGCTGACTATGATATGTCCCACATGCTGGCCATCGGCGCCGGCTGCGAGGCATTCAACAACAAGCAGCTGCGCAATGTTGAGGAGTTCCTCAAGCAGCATAACTGCAACCTGCGCTTTACTGCCGGCTACGGCAGCAGCGAGGCCGGCTCCAACGCCACTCTGCCCATGGCTCCGTTCCCGGTGCGTGACGGCAACGTTGGTGTGCCGATGATCCACAGCGTCATCAGCATCTTCAAGCCCGGCACCCAGGAAGAGCTGACCTACAATACCCCCGGTGAGATCTGCATGACGGGCCCCGGCGTGATGCTGGGCTATGACCGCCCCGAAGCAACCGCCAAGGCACTGCAGGTCCACGCAGACGGCAAGACCTGGCTGCACACCGGCGATATCGGCTATATGTCCGAGGACGGTGTGCTCTACACGATGACCCGCGGCGCATCCCCGCGCTTTGGCGGCGGCGACCTGATGGTGCAGCCGCTGGAGAACATCGTGGCCGATGCCGACATCAAGGGCATCAAGGACGAGTTCTTTGTTATCGTGCCGGATGATGAGCATGAGGGCTGCTTCCTGCCGTACCTGTACGTCCAGCTCAAAGATGGCTACACCTTGGACGATGTGCGCGATAAGATCAATGCCTGCCTGCCGGAACGTTACATGCGTCCGGTGGAGATTTTCACCGTACCGGAACGCCCGTTCTTCCACTTCAAGACCAACCGTATTGGCCTGAGCAAAGAAATCATCGCCAAGCGCAACCAGCAGAAAGAAAAAGCCAAGCGCAACAGCTTTGCCGATGGCTGCATTGCCTGATGACTTTGGCGTGATAAAATCATGATAATGTAACGGCATGTGCCCACCTTATGATAGAGATAAGGGGGCACATGCCTTTTGTTTTGGGGTGGGGGGAGCGGATGAAGATGAACGGTACGCGCGGTTGGGGGATAGGGGAGAAGGGCAATCGGATTCCGGTGCGGGGGAGATACTTGTGAAGTTGTAAAGGCAATACCGCATAATTCTAAGTGCCGATACGGCGAGCGAGGTGCGGCAGATGCTAAGCCAAAAGCGCAGATAATACTGGATGTCTTATCGAGCATTTTGACAACGCAGATGCCGTGCCGCAGCCGCCGGAGCGGTGCTTAAGCCGTCAGGCGGGAATTGTGCGGTGTTGCCTAAAATAAAACTTTGAAATCCATCCGCGGATGAAAAGCACGATAGGGCACTGTATCATTAGCCACATGCTGAAAAAATGCTGTAGGGAACGGGATTGACCGTTCCGCAGCCTTATAAAACGTCAACCTTTTACGGGGAAAAGAAAAATATCGCTACTCTTTTTTGAAAAAATCACAAAGGAAATTTTGTGTTTTTCTTTTGGAAAGAGGAATTTCGGATGAAAAAGGGGAGTTCGGGAAACAAAAACAGGAAAAACTTTGTAAGACATGGGAAATAAATGACGATGAAACGAACTGTATTTTAACGAAACTAAAAAGGCATAAAATAATAAAAAAACTTTCAAAAAGTGTTGACAAAAGGGGGATACTTGGTTATAATAATACTCGTCGCCGGTGAGGCGGCCAAACAAAATAAGCGGATGTGGCGGAACTGGCAGACGCGCTAGATTCAGGTTCTAGTTCCCTTAAAAGAGTGTGGGTTCAAATCCCTTCATCCGCACCAAAGAAAAGCACTTAAGAACGTAAGTTTTTAAGTGCTTTCTTTTTGCTGTACCGCAGCGTTTACCGCACCCCGTACAGGTACGCGCCTTTCGCGTCCAGATAATGGACTTCTGTACAGCTTCGACTGCTTCGGTCAGGTCGTTGACAGCTTCCACGATGTCGTACGGGTCGGGGTCATCGTGAATTCGGCATTTATTCCCACACCCTGACCGGTGACGCCGCCCACACCGCCCAGGCCGTGAACGGCGTGTTCCTGCAGGTACTGAAAAATGCATAAAAAATAAGAGCCGGTCATAGACGGCTCTTGAAAGGGTGGGGGCGCACACCACTATGACATGGCGTGTTGCAACCTCCTCCACCCCAATAATACAGGATTATAGCGTATATGTCAATAAAAAAAATGGCGAGACGCGCCCACCGAAAATAGCGGACGACACCTCGCCGGGCCGTTGGCCCCCCGCCAAAACGGGCAGAGGAACAACCCTAAAATTATAATACAGTTCTTCTTCTGTGTTGTCAATACCGCACTTTTACCGCACTCTTGCATTTTACAGCGCCCTGCACTGCTCTTGTGACAGAATAAAAACGCTTGTAAAAATCATAGCTATGCAGGATTATGAGCACTGCGTTTTGACATAATACCGCGCAATATTGGTTCAAATCCCTTCATCCGCACCAAAGAGCTTCAAGTTTTGGCTTGAGGCTCTTTTTCTTTGTCTTGGCTTTTAAGTTGTTTATTGCCCTGCCAAAAGCAGAGAGATGATTACCGCTCCGGTATCAGTGAGGAAAAAAGGCCATATGAAGGTTTACCACAAGCTGTCAGGCGAATTTCCATATGCCTGCGTTTCCCTGTGGCCCTGAATCTGGCTCTAAACCGTGTTCCCAATAAAGCAAGATAAAAGGGCAGTGTATTCGTATGCTGCCCTCTTTCGCACAACGAAATGTCCACGGACGGAGCACAGATATATTGTCCACAAAAACATTTTTTAAATATTTTTTACTTCGTATCAACGATAAAAATAGATTGTTTTTCCACAGGGCACACCTGTCCGCCTCTTGCAATCTTGAACGATTGCGGTATAATGGAAAACATTCCGCGAAACCGTTTGTGCGGGCGGCTGCGGAATGGGCAGGTGCGGAACATCTGCCAAACCCAATTAAAATAGGGAAGAGGAATTGTTATGAATCAACTCACAAAAGCGGCCAAAACGCTGGCTGCCAAGTACAACTCCACCAGCCTGATCCTGCGCATTGCAATCGGCCTGGTGGTCGGTTCGGTGCTGGCTTTGATCTGCCCCGGTGCTGCATGGATCGAAGAATTCGGCAACCTGTTTGTCGGCGCGCTGAAAGGCGTTGCACCGGTGCTGGTGTTTGTTATTGTTGCCAGTGCACTGGCGCAGGGCTCCTCCAAGCTGGACCGCCGCTTTGGTACGGTGGTCTGGCTGTACATGCTCACCACTTTTGTGGCGGCTGCGCTCAGCGTTGTGACCAGCAAGCTGTTCCCGCAGACGCTGGTTCTGGCGGAAGCTGCCACGGCGGATGTGGTGCCCCAGGGCCTGGGTGATGTGATGCACACCCTGCTTTCCAACATTGTTTCTAACCCGGTTGCTTCCATCATGAACGGCAACTATATCGGCATCCTGATGTGGGCCTGCCTGTTCGGCCTTGCCATGAAAAAGCTGGGCAGCGATACCACCAAGAACTTTATGGCCAACACGGCGGATGCAATTTCTACCATTGTGCGGTGGATCATCAACCTGGCGCCGTTTGGCATTATGGGCCTGGTGTTTACCAACGTGTCGGACAACGGCCTGTCCATCTTTACCCAGTACGGGCGCCTGTTGCTGCTGCTGGTGGGCACCATGCTGCTGATGGCGCTGGTGATCAACCCGTTCATCATCTTTATCTACCTGCACCGCAACCCCTACCCACTGGTGTTCCGCTGCCTGCGTGAAAGCGGCCTGACCGCTTTCTTCACCCGCAGCTCCGCCGCCAACATCCCGGTCAACATGTCTCTGTGCGAAAAGCTGAGCCTGGATAAGGATATTTACTCCGTCTCCATCCCGCTGGGTGCAACCATCAATATGGACGGCGCTGCCATTACCATCACCATCATGACGCTGGCTGCCGCCAACACGCTGGGCATGCAGGTCTCCGTGCCTGCCGCCATCCTGCTGTCCATCATGTCGGCTTTGGGCGCATGCGGCGCTTCCGGTGTTGCGGGCGGTTCGCTGCTGCTCATCCCCATGGCCTGCTCGCTGTTTGGCATTTCCAATGATATTGCCATGCAGGTCGTCGGCGTTGGCTTCATCATTGGCGTTATTCAGGACTCCGTTGAGACTGCGCTGAACTCCGCCGGTGACGTGGAATTTGCCGCCACCGCCGAATACCACCAGTGGCTCAAAGAGGGCAAACCTCTGCCGGCTTTCATGGGCGGTAAATAAGGTACATAGGTATCATTTAAGAAGTATTACAGCCCCGGTTCTGCGTTTGCAGAGCCGGGGCTGTTGTTATATCCTGAGTGTGGGTGGCAGGGCGGTAGGGGAAAGTGGGGCGGCCAGCCCTCTGGCCGCCGGACGGGCCCGATCACAAATCTCATTATGCCAGATTTGGACAAGGCCCCGGAACGGTCAAGACCATTCCCTACAGAACATTTTATTCTGCGCGGCTAACCTTCTAAAATACCAGTAGGGCGGGATGCTCTCACCCCGCCGCGGAGAAACATAAAATCATTCGTTGTGCGGTGTTGCCTTAGGAGGAGGTGGAATGTTATAATTGGCGGCTCCGAAAAGAGCTTGTTACGCTTCTGCACCGAAGTCGGCCCGGAATTCAGCCAGCATGGCGCGCATTTCCTGGGCGGAGGCTTCATCATTCAGGGCGGCGTAACCGGCGCGGGCGGGGCTTACTTTGGGGGCACCGGGCCCTTTGGAGCCGTACTCGCCAAAGTGAACGGTTTCCTCGTTGGCGGGGTCGGACCAGTTGTCCCACCCAAGGGGGATGATCTCATCGCTTAAATCGCAGTCCAGCCAGTACACGCGGGCATACTGCCGCCACGGGCGGCCCAGATAGACACTGCCTGCGGGGCTGTTGCCCTGCACAGTGCAGTCGGCAAACAGGTAGCCCGGCTTGCCCTGCGGCGTGCTGGCGGCGGCAATATAGCTGGTAACGCCGCGGTGGGCAACGGGCACAATGCGGCAATGGTCAAACACCGCGTTGGCCCCGCCGAAAATGAAATCAATGTTGCCGGAAATCTCGCAGTCACGGTAGTATTGTTTGGTGTCCAGCCGGGGCGTGTTCTCCCGCGGACCGCGGAAGCCGTTTTTCTGGCGCACGGCCAGTGGCAGGGGAGCGGTGAACAGCGTATCCTGGTTGCCGTGCAGGGAAACATCCACCATGCACACACGGCTGGCATCGGCATATACCGCCAGCGCCTGGCCGCGGTCCGCACCATCACCGGCGGTGTTTTCCACGGTCAGGTGCTCCAGCCGGGCGCTGCCGCCGCCAAGGAAAAGCGTCTGGCTGCGAAAGGTACCGGTGCGCTCCTCGCCGGGCCAGGGGTCGCGCCCGGCGGCCCCTGCGGAGATCACGGTCTGCCCCATCCCGGTACCGGTGATGATGTAATCCGCCAGTTCCAAAAACGGGCGTTCATAATAGGTCCCGGCCCCCAGCACAAAGTGAAGCGGCTGGGCGGGGTCCTGCGCGGCCGCAGCGGCGGTCAGGGTGGTAAATTCAGCGCTGCCATCCACGGCAACGGTTACAAGCTTGCGTTCCATATTGAATCGGTTCCTTTCACAAAAAGGCTTTCATGGTATCAGTGCAAATACTCCGGTCCGGTGGGGCAAAAAGAAGCGCTTAGAAAAACTGTTTGATAAAAGCAATATCGCTGGCAGCACGGGCAGGCACGGCTTCCTCGCGCAGAACGGGCAACGGCTGCGGCAGGGTGCGCAGCATAGCAAAGGCACCGGCGTAATCGGTGCAGGAATCTTCCAGGCTGGTGTGCAGCATGGTGCCGTCCGGCGCAAAGTTCTTGCCCTTAAAGTGTACGGCCTTGATCTTGTCCCCAAGCAGCTCGCCCATGGCGTCCCACAGGGGCTGCTGGTTGTCCTTACCCTCAAAGCTGACCAGGTTGCTCATGTCCAGGATGACCCCCAGCGCGGGGCTTTGCATCATATCCAGGATGTGCCGCGCTGCCTGTGGGGTGTTGGTGCTGTCGCCAACAACGGGCTCAATGGCAACGGTCACGCCAAGGCGCTCGGCTTCCGGCAGAATGGTTTCCAGGCTTTTGCAGAGCATATATTGGGCGCGCTCGCGGGTGGTGCCGGCGGGCTGCTTGTGCATGCCGGTAGTCTCGGTGCCAATGCAGCCCGCGTTCAGCGCCTTGCACACGGCCAGCTGGCTTTTGAAATCCGCTGCGTTGGCGCTGCGCTGCACTTCGTCCGCGATGGCAAGCTCCACATAGGTGCCCAGCACGGCAACAGCGATGTTGTGCTTCTTTTGCGCTTCCAGCGTGTTCTGCACCAGCCGCGGGGTAACGTCCGCATAGCTGGCAACGCCGGGCACGCATTTTTTGTAGGCCAGCTGCACGCAGGCAAACCCGTCTGCGGAAACCTTGCCAAACAGCTCATCGGGCGTGCCCTTACCGTAATCATGCAGGCGGGCACCAACGGTAAATATGGCCATAACAGCGGAACCTCCTTACTGGATGATCATTTCGGTATAGGCCAGCAGCAGGGGGGCAACGCCCTTGGCGTCGTTTTCCACAACCGGCTCGCTGAAATAGTATTCCAGGCTGCCATCGCGGCGGGTGGCGCCGCCCAAACCGGCTACCAGGCAGATGCCGGACAGTTGCAGCTCGCCCTTATCGTTCACGCCCAGGTATTTGTCACAGGTGCCATAGAATGCCTTTTCGCCGTAAGCGCGGAACCGCTTGGGCAGGTAGCCCAGCCGCACGCCTTTGAGCACGGCGTAAGCGAACAGGGAGCTGCCGGAGGTTTCCAGATAGTTGCCCGGTACGCCGGCTTTATCAATGACCTGCCAGAACATGCCGGTCTCGGCGTCCTGGAACTGGATCATGGCCTCCACTGCTTCCTTGAACATAGCCATAATGGCGCGGTATTCGTAATACATCTGCTCGTCCATGCGCTCCAGAACATCCACCATGGCAACCAGGAACCAGCCCATGGCGCGCAGCCAGAAGTTTGCGCTGCAGCCCGTTACAGGATCGGCCCAGTACATCTGGCGGCTTTCATCATAGCCGTGGTAGTACAGGCCGGTTTTGGGGTCTCGCATGTACTTTTTGATGTTCATGAACTGCTTATAACTGTCCTGGCAGCCCTTCATGCCGTTGTAGCGGGTCTCGTATTCCATGTAGAATGGCTGCGCCATATAGGTGCCGTCCAGCCAAACCTGCCACGGGTAGATGGCTTTGTGCCAGAAATTGCCATCCTTGGTGCGGGGCTGGGTGTCCAGCTGGGCGCGGATGGTGTTGATGGCATCCCGGTAGCGCTGTTCGCCAGTCAAATCAACCAGGGAAAACAGGTTTTTGCCCTGGTTGATGTTGTCCAGGTTATGCTCGTTGGCGTCAAAGGTGTAGATCTCGCCGCCATCCTTGACAAAGTAGTCTACAAAATCGCGGGAGAACTTCAGGAACTTTTCATCCCCGGTGGTCTTGTACAGGCTCAGGCAGGCGGTGATCATGCAGCCGTCCACATAGTTCCATTTATTGGGCTTGCCGCTGCGCACCTTTTCAATGTTCCACAGTGGGGCTTCGGCAGAGCTGCCGGCAATCAGATAATCCACATAATTGCCCAGAGTGGTCAAAATCTCTTCATGGGTCATGGCTTAATCCTCCTTAAAGCTGCCAACGTTGATAAAGTTCAGGCGTTCGCCTGCATAGCCTTCCAATTTGACATTGTGGAAGTGAATCTCCTTCACGTTTTCGGCCCAGATTGCCAGCTTGCTGCATTCGGCGGCACCGCACATCATGGCGGCGTGGCCAGCCCCGGCGTTTTCGGCAAAGGAGATGCTGACATTGTTCATCTCCACTTTTTCAACCGGCTGCTCCGGCAGACCGCTGAACCAGCAGCCTGCATACTCGGCGTCGGTGGCGGTTATATTTTCCATCGTCAGGCTGCCCAGGCGGGGGGTAGCATCGTCCAGCGGCAGGGGTTCATGGCTCTGCACATAGTCGCTCTTGCCGTCCGGGTCACAGAAGTAGAACATGTTGATGACGAATGGGGTCAGCACATGGCGCATTTCCACGTTGCGGAACACCAGCCCGTCGATCACGGCGTTCTTGCCGCGACCGCGGCGGGTCTTGATGCGCAGGCCGCGGTCGGTATGGTCCATCAGGCACTGGGTCATCACCACATTTTTCACGCCGCCGCTCATCTCGCTGCCAATAACCAGGCCGCCATGGCCGCGGTTCAGGTTGCAGTTGCGGATGGTCACATTCTCGCAGGGGGTATGCATCACAGTGCCAAGGAAGAGTTTGCCGGACTTGAGGGCGATGCAGTCATCGCCAACATGGATGTAATCACCGATGATGTTCACATTCTTGCAGCTTTCGGGGTCAATGCCGTCGGTATTGGGGCTGTCGGCACGGTTGTGGATCTGCAGCTGCAGGATATTCACCCCGTCCGAGTAGGTGGGGTGGATGGTCCAGGAGAAGCTGTTGCACACCTCCACACCGTGCAGGGTCACATTCTTGGCTTTGCTGGTAAAGAAGAGCCGCGGCCGCCAGGCGATAAGTTTCACCTTGATGTGCTGGTACCAGTCGCCGTTGTCGGCGTTGGCGTTGATGCAGCCTTCGCCGGTGATGGTCACATTTTCGGCATTGATGACATTGATCAAACCGGCAAAGCAGTCCAGCGGGTTTCCCTCCCAGCCGCCGAGATAGGCTTCGTGCTGTTCATCGGCGCAGGGCAGCACACCAGGCAGGATGGGATATTCGCGGCGGTCGGTGCCGCCCAGCAGGGTGCAGCCTTTTTCCAGGTACAGGGTGGTGTTGCTGCACAAAAACAGGCTCTGGGTGCGGTAAGTACCGGCGGGCACATACACCGTGCCGCCCGGCGGGCAGGTGGAAAGCGCAGCCTGCAAAAAAGCGGTGTTGTCGGTCACGCCGTCATTCACCAGGCCATAGCGGGAAGCATCTACAAAAAAGCTTTCCGCCGCGGTGGCAAAGTCCAGTGTACCGGTATCGCCATCAGTGGCAAGCACTTCCAGGTGGTAGGTTTTGCCGGGTTCCAGGCTGAACACGCTGAACACGTTGGTGCCGCAGGCTTCCAGCACAGTCTGGCCGTTCAGCTGAACCCGGAACGGGGCAGGGGCGGTATAGCAGGTGTTGTTTTGCAGCTCAAAACAGGCGCTGCGGGTACAGGCACGAACGAGAGCGAGTTTCATACGATAATTTCCTCCATAAAAAATGAAAAAAGTTTTGAAATTCAACAAGAAATGTGTTAATATGAAATAAATTAACAAAATTGAAGCGCGTTCCGCCCTAAAACTGGCAAAAATGCTTGGGCGGGGCGTGGCGGGAGGTTTGAACAGGATGGTCAAGGAATATACCTATTCCCCCCATGTGGACTTTTATATCGATATGATCGACCGCGAGCATAGCTACGATATGGGAAGTTTCCACACACACCACAAATATGAACTGTATTATGAAGTGGAAGGCGCGCGGCGCTATTTTATTGAGGATTCCGCCTATATCGTCAATGCAGGCAATGTGATCCTGATTGGGGAAAACCAGATCCACAAGACTGGTTCGGTAGGGGATGGCCCCACCAGCCGCATTGTGTGCAATTTCAGCCGCGAGTATCTGCAGGAGATCAGCGGGGCTTTCCCGGAGATTGACCTGTTCAGCTTTATGAGCGAGGAGAACAACCATCTGCTGAGCAACATTACGGTTAAGCAGCAGAACTATATCTACTCCATCCTGCAGCAGCTGATCCAGATGCAGGACGAAAACAACCCCGAAAGCGCTGTGACCCGCAAAATGCTGCTGGCCACGCTGCTGTTGCAGCTGAAAAAGATGTGCGAAAACCAGCATGAGCTGGGGGGCGACAGCGGCCGGGTGACCAACCGCATCGTCAGTCAGATCCAAGGCTATATTGCGGAGCATTACGCCGAGAAGCTGACCCTGACAAGCATTGCCAACCAGTTTTACATCAGCCCGTATTACCTCAGCCGTCTGTTCAAAAAGACCATCAACCTGAGCCTGATCGAATACATCAACGGCGTACGCATCAAAGCGGCGCAGAACATGATCGAAAAGACCAACGAAAGCATTTCCGGCGTGGCGGAAAAGACAGGCTTTATGACAAGCGCGCATTTCCGGCGGGTGTTCAAAGATGCCACAGGGCTTTCGCCCCAGCAGTACCGCCAATATTTCAAGCGGGTAAACAAACCGGAAAAATAAGGCCAAAAATGTTACAGCACAAAACCACAACCCCCGGCGGCTGCCAACAGGCAGCCGCTTTTGTTTTGCCCCTAACGGATAAGCAGGGCAGGGGAGAGCGATGCAAAGGGATCAGCAGAAAAGGTACCATCATGTGCCGGAATACAGCGGAAAGCTTTTTTATTCCGGCTGCATCCTGAATATTAGGAACGGCCAAAAGCGAGAAAAGCCAGTGGCCGGAGTTTTCAAAATAAAAGCTGCCCGGTACCCCTTTTGCAGCGGTACGGGGCAGCCTGTGTGGTGGTTTGGGCGCAAAAAAGATCAAAAGTTTTGGAAAAAACTTGAAGCTTAGGGCAATACCGCATAATTCTAAGTGCCGATACGGCGAGCGAGGTGCGGCA
>OLQK01001677.1_pt1 | contig 13806 bp, 14 predicted proteins | sample 1672501 | NCBI WGS metagenome assembly OLQK01 (sample SAMEA3136693, study PRJEB25190) | human gut metagenome | biome: human gut; feature: human-associated habitat; material: faeces | place: Austria | collected 2013 | reverse complement strand
CCTATACGATAAAAAAGGACGGTCGGAAGATTCCGACCGTCCTGATTGATCTGTTTGAATGATCTGTTACTCGGCTGATGCTCAAGCCTTGTCTACAGAACCGAACAGTTCCATTTTTTCTTTTACAGTAGCCTTGATCGCTTCGAAGCCAGGAGCCAGCAGCTTACGAGGGTCATAACCCTTGCCCTGCTCGTCTTTGCCTTCTTCGATGTACTTTCTGGTAGCTGCAGCAAATGCAAGCTGGCACTCGGTGTTAACATTGATCTTAGCAACGCCAAGGGCGATTGCTTTCTTGATCATGTCAGCCGGGATACCTGTGCCGCCGTGAAGAACCAGAGGAAGATCACCTGTCAGCTGCTGGATAGCATCCAGAGTTTCAAAGGACAGACCCTTCCAGTTTGCAGGATATTTGCCGTGGATATTGCCGATACCAGCTGCCAGGAAGTCTACGCCCAGATCAGCGATTCTCTTGCACTCGTTGGGATCTGCGCATTCGCCCATACCTATAACACCATCTTCTTCGCCGCCGATTGCACCAACCTCAGCTTCGATGGAAACGCCCTTTTCATGAGCAGCCTTAACCAGCTCAGTGGTCTTTTCAACGTTCTCGTCGATCGGATAATGAGAGCCATCGAACATGATGGAAGAGAAGCCAGCTTCCAGACACTTGTAGCAGCCGTCGTATGAGCCGTGATCCAGATGCAGAGCAACGGGAACGGTGATGTTCAATTCTTCGAGCATACCGTTAACCATGCCTACAACGGTCTTGTAGCCGGTCATATACTTGCCTGCGCCCTCGGATACACCAAGGATTACAGGGGAGTTCAGCTCCTGAGCGGTCTGCAGGATAGCCTTTGTCCATTCCAGGTTGTTGATGTTGAACTGACCAACTGCATAATGGCCAGCTTTTGCTTTTTTCAGCATTTCTGTAGCAGATACTAACATCTTATTTACCTCCATAGAAATAAAATTATTATCTAACCGATGCTATTATACCCTATCTTTTTCAAAAAAGAAATACGGCATACGCATTTTTTTCCTCTTTTTCCACTTTTTCCACTAAACCGGTACATTTCACTGCGCTTCATTTTCTTCTCCCGGCACCATGATATGCAGCGCCTGTTTCTGATTTTCGATGACGATTTCTGTGTGCCTGCCTCCGAATTCGCCGTCCAGCGTCCACGCGACCTCTTCCTCTGTCTCCACCTTCAGCCAGGAGGTTTTAAAGCAATACATCTGTGCCGTGTCGATATCGCGCTGCGCCAGGGCAGCAAGCGTCTGATTGAGTTCGTCCAGGCTGCGCGGAACCTTTACGAGCGTCACCTCAAACATTCCATCGCTTAAATCCACATATTTTCCGGTGATTCCCTTAAATCCTCCGACCGAAACAGAATTCGTAATCATTCCATACAGAAAATCGTCCTCGATGACAGTGTCCTGCGTCGTAATTTTCATGTGGTAGGATTTGATATCCCGGAGCTTTTTCATGCCCTCCAGAAGATACGCCATATGCCCCAGCACATTTTTGACATCCTGACTGGTTTCATAGGACACCTCTGTAAAAAGTCCGAAGGCCGCAATATAAACAAAGGTTTTTTCGTTAAAGGAACCGACATCGCAGGCAAACATTTTGCCGCTGACTGCGATTTTCGCTGCCTCAGCCATGTTTTTCGGAATATTCAGGCTCTGCGCAAAATCGTTTGTGCTGCCTGCCGGAATATACCCGATCGGGCGGCGTCGAACACTCTTCATAATGCCGGTCACCACCTCATCCAATGTGCCGTCTCCGCCGCTGCATACCACGAGGTCATATTTTGCCGTTCTGTCTGCCGCAAGCTCCACGGCTTCCCCTGCACACTGGGTCGGTCTCGCTGTCACGACATAGCCTGCCTTAACGAACGTATCAATGATATCCAACAGATTATTCCGGATCTGTCCTTTTCCCGCCCTGGGATTATAAATAAAAAGAAGCTTTTTGTCGTCCATCCTTTCCCTCCTTTCTGCTTTTTTATCCTTGTTTCGCCCCTGCGCTCCCGTAAAGTGTACTTGCTTCTATAACAACAAGCTTACTCTGGAAAATAGAAAAAGGGCAGCCACTTTCCGGTGGACACCCTTTCGTTTTCTTTATTCTGCCGCGCTGCTTAAATAATTTTCCATTCCGAAAATCGCGTCGTCTTCATCCGTTCCGTCTGCAATCACGGTTACCTTTTCGCCGGGTGCAAGCGCAAGGCTCATCATTCCCATGATGCTCTTCGCGTTCACTTTTCTGCCTTCAGACTCCAGATAAATATTGCTGGCATGCTTGCTTGCAACCTGCACCAGCATTGCTGCCGGGCGAGCCTCAAGCCCCTGCTTCAGCTTTACTTCCACAGTTTTCTGTTTCATAATAAAACTCCTCCTTTTAAGACCTCATGGCATCCGCCAGTTCACATAATTTCCGCAAACGATGATTTACGCCCGATTTTCCAACCGGAGGATCCAGATACATCCCCAGCTCCTTAAGCGGTGCTTCGGGATACTCCAGACGTACTTCAGCCATCTGACGCAAGCTCACCGGCAATTTTTCAAATCCATATTTTTGCTGCAAAAAAAGAATGTCGTCAACCTGCCTCGCCGCCGCTGTCACCGTCTTGGTAATATTGGCAGTTTCGCAATTGACGCGCCTGTTTACCGTATTGCGGACTTCCCGGACGATCCTGGAATTTTCAAATTCCATCAGCGCCACATGCGCCTCAACCACATTCAGAAAATCCGAAATTCCGGCTCCTTCTTTTATGTAAACCACATAATACTTTTTCCGCTGTACAATCCGCCCTTCGATCTCGAACTCGGTCAAAATCTCCAGAATCTGTTGTGCCTGCAGCGGTCTGCTGCATACAATTTCCAGATGATATCCTTTCTCGGGATTGCTCATCGAACCGGCTGCCAGAAACGCGCCTCGTAAAAACGCTCTCTGGCAACAGGAATTTCGGATTAAAAGCCTGCTCACCGGACATCGTAAACCATCCTGTAGGCTCTCCTCACCAGACGTCGGGCTGCCTGTCTGATCCAGAAATTTGATTCCCTGCAGAATCCTGCGGATCAGTTCCGGGTCATCTATCCGACAGAAATATCCGGTTTGCTGATTTTCCTGTTGTACACGGGTTTCCGTACTTATATTAAATGTTTTCTGTAATAATGTAAAGCATTTTCTCACAACGAGCGCATTTTCCGCATGAATCTGCAGAAAAGTCCCCGTCGTACCGACGCCGATGCTGCCGTTAAAATGGAGAAGTGCTGCCAGCTCCGCCAGCTGGCAGTGCCTTGCCGGACTGATGTGCCGATACAGCTCTTCTTTTACTCCCGATGAAAATGACATATGAAATATCCTTAAATATCCCTGTGGCTCAAAGATACTCCATACTTGGCTTCCCTGTTGCGAAGCTTTCTATAAAGCTCATTGGCCAGCGTTACGCTCCTATGTTTGCCGCCGGTGCAGCCGATCGCCACCACCAGCTGGTATTTGCCTTCTTTAATATAATTTGGAATTAAAAATCGCAGCAGATCTGTCAGCTTGTCCCCGCCTCCGGGAAACTCATGACATAATCCTGAACGCCCCTGTCGTTGCCGGTCAGATATTTCAATTCATCTATATAAAAAGGGTTCGGCAGGAAACGGACATCAAATACCAGATCCGCATCTGCCGGGATTCCATGCTTGAATCCAAAAGAAAGAATATTGATCATCAGACTGCTGTACTCTTCATTTTTTACAAAAATCCGATCCAGCTCCTCTTTCAGCTCCCGGGTCAGCAGCTTGGACGTGTCAATCACATAGTCTGCATCCTTCTTAACCTGCTGCAGGATTTCCCTTTCTTTTTCAATTCCGTCTTCGATTCTCGGATTTTCTGCTGAACACAGCGGATGCATCCGTCGGCTCTCTTTATAACGTTTCACAAGCACTGCATCTGAAGCGTCCATAAAAAGAACTTCGAACACCATACCGTTTTGTCTTAAACAGGAAAGTGTTTTTTCTACCCTGGCAAAGGACTGATCCGTGCGGACGTCCACGCCGATAGCAACTTTTGTTATTTCCGTATTCGGTGTGGACAAAAGCTCAACGAACTTGTCGATCAGCTGGATCGGCAGATTGTCCACACAATAGTATCCCATATCCTCCAGCAGTCGCATCGCGGTGCTTTTGCCGCCGCCGCTCATGCCGGTTACCATTACAAATCTCATTTTTCAAAATCTCCCAGGAAAATTACTTCCGGCTCCAGCGTTACGCCGAATTTTTCCTGCACTGTTTCTGTGACTTTCTGAATTAGTCCCGCCACGTCCGCAGACGTCGCATTTTTTCGGTTGATGACAAAACCGCAGTGCTTTTCGGAAACCTGTGCGCCGCCGACACTCGCTCCGGCAAGTCCGGCATCCATAATCAGCTTGCCTGCAAAATAGCCCTCCGGGCGCTTAAAGGTACTTCCTGCGCTTGGATACTGAAGTGGCTGTTTCGCACTTCGCATTCCTGCCAGCTCCTGCATTCTGCTGCGTATAGCCTCCTTCTCACCCTTCTCAAGAGCAATAACCGCTTCCAGAACAATGTAGCCAGCCTCTTTTATAACGCTGGTGCGATAGCCCATATGAAGCTGATCCGCCTGAAGTGTCAGAATCTCTCCTTCACCTGTAAGAACCGTAACTTCTTTTAACACATCTTTCATCTCGCCGCCATAGGCACCTGCATTCATCACAACTGCACCGCCTAAAGTTCCGGGAATTCCTCCTGCAAACTCAAATCCAGCCAGGGAAGCCTCTTTTGCAGCAGAAGCAATTCCTGATAAAAGAGCTCCTGCCTGGGCACGGATTTCATCCCCCTGTACTGTAATCTGACCAAAGCCCCGATACAGCTGTATTACCACACCTCTGTATCCTTTGTCACTTACAAGGAGATTGCTCCCATTTCCCAGAATAAAGCATGGAACATTTTCTTCCTTGCATACTGCCACTGTTCTCCTGATTTCCTCAATTGACTTTGGAATAAGGAAAAGATCTGCAGGTCCTCCGATACGAAATGTAGTATGTCTGCTCATAGGTTCCGCTTCCAGTATCTGTTCATCAGTCAGAATTTCCTGAAAACGCTGTTTTATATTTATATTCACAGATTTACATCCTCTATCTTTCTAAAACTTCTGACAACTTATACAGAATTCATTCTGTCCATTGCCGTATCATTTTATTATACTATTTAATAACAAAAATGTACAGGAAAAAGCACATATTTTCCCGTATTCTTTCAAATACTAGGTATTACATGTTACATCCACATAATCACATTCCAAACCATTTTTACAAAAAGGAGACACAGCCATGTTCCAGCAGATTTTCCTTGCAATCCTCGGATTTTGTTCCGGCGTTATTATCGCAGGCGGTGTGGTAGGGCTTCTTATAGGCCTTTCCATCGTCCCCCGCTATGCCGGAGTAACCCATACAGGAAAACACATATTATTATATGAAGATATTACACTTCTTGGAATCCTGTCCGGTAATCTGTTTTTCCTGTATGGGTGGCATATTCCGGGAAATACCCTCATCCTGCTTTTGTACGGACTGTTTTCTGGAATCTTTCTTGGCGGCTGGATTATGGCTCTTGCTGAAATGGCAGATGTATTCCCGATATTTTCCAGACGTATTAAACTGACAAACGGTATCCGTTTCGTAGTAATCGCTGTTGCACTTGGCAAAGCCTTAGGCTCTTTCTATTATTTTTACCGCAGATGGTTTCCATAAAAAATCTTTATTAATATCCTTATTTTATTAATATCCTTATAATAAATAAGAAGGAACATTCTTTCCTTTTTTGACTTTTACTTCATTTTCTGATGCATTTGCCAAAACCGGACACTTTTCTTCCTGACCTTTGTACCATTTCCGGTAATCAGCCGGAGAACAGCCCATTTCTTTGCGGAAAGTTTCAGAAAAATAGCTTGCTCCTGCAAAGCCGTTTAAAGCTGCAATTTCTCCCATAGCAGAAGTCTTGTCAAGTACTGCATCCATACTGTTCCAAATCCTGCATTTCTGCAGATATTCAAATGGTGTCATACCCATATGTTTCTTGAAAAAGCGGCAGAAATCCCCGGTGCTTACCTGGCAGCCTCCTGCCATTTGTGCAAGAGTAAGCTTCTGACCACAATTTTCCTGAAGATATTCTGTCATACGGTTTAATTTCGCCCGTTCTCTTAGAATTGCATTTTTGCAGGCTGGTTCAATCTGTACGAACTTCTTATAAAGGCTTCCCCATGCTGTAAAAATCCAGCTCTTCATATCCAGTTCATACGCCAGATCCCGTCCCTGTGCAGTCTGTGCTGCTGCAAGAACTGCCTGAAGAAGAATATCCTCATCTGTATCATCTTCTTCTGACGGAACGAAACAGCAATAGGAAAAGGCCTCTGCATTCGCTACAGGCTCAATATATTTCTGGGCCAGCTTCTCATCCTGGGATATCAGATATTCTCTTGAAATCTCCAGCATGTACAGGCTGCATTTTTTAGCCAGACTTTCCCTCATGCGGTAAGGCTGATTCTCATTAATAAACAAAGCCTCTCCCGCTTTTATTTCCACACATTCCTGGTTTACCTGACAGATCAGCTCTCCTTCTTCCACAAAAAGGAAGAGAAAACCTCCTTTTTTGCATGGCATGTGTCCAAATTCTTCTTTAAGCAGATCAAGCTTATGAATCTTGATTTTCTCTTCATCCTCTTCTGTAAGAAGCTGTACTTCTTTTCCTATAAAATATTTTCCCATAAGACACCCCTTTTTCTTTTGTTTATAACAATACTAACATAATATTATAAGTTCATGCAAAAATAAAGTATATTTTACATATTTTTTCACATACTACCATTAAAAGCCCTGGAGCGTGTTTGAAAAGGCTCCAGAACAGTAACCTTTTGACTTCAACAGGAGGCTCTTATGAATCAATCCATGCAAGAAGAAAAACAAAAGAAATATGCCGCATACGTAAAAAAGGTCACACCCTCCCACAGCCTGCCTTTAAATATGGCAAAAGCCTTCCTTACCGGAGGACTCATCTGCCTTCTCGGGCAGATTATAACAAATTTTGCAAAATCAAAAGGACTTGACCAGGAAATGGCTGGAACTTGGTGTTCCGTTACTCTGGTTCTGATCAGCGTAATCCTTACCGGCTTTAATATTTATCCAAAAATCGGAAAATTCGGTGGTGCCGGAAGTCTGGTTCCTATTACAGGATTTGCAAATTCTGTAGCAGCACCAGCTATTGAGTATAAAGCTGAAGGACAGGTTTTTGGAATCGGATGCAAAATTTTTACCATTGCAGGCCCTGTCATTCTCTACGGAATCATGAGTTCCTGGGCAGCCGGAGTGATCTATTATCTTTTAAAACTGATGGAGGTGATCTCATGAATCCAAAGATGCCTGCTAAACTTACCGGAGCTGCCAGCCTCGCTTTTCAAAATCCTGTTTATATTACAAGCTGTGCCTCTGTAGTAGGAAAAAAAGAAGGTGAGGGACCTTTAAAGGACAAATTTGATATGAGCTGTAAAGATCCCATGTTTGGAGCCGATACATGGGAAGCCGGAGAAAGTACCATGCAAAAAAAGGCTGCTTCTCTCGCTCTTGAAAAAGCCGGACTTACGACTGATGATATCCGAATGGCTTTTGCCGGCGATCTCCTGGCCCAGACCACAGCTTCTTCCTTTGGAATTGCCGGAATCGGTGTACCATTTTACGGACTTTTCGGAGCATGTTCCACAATGGGAGAGTCCCTTTCCCTTGGTGCCATGTGCATTGCCGCCGGATATGGAAAGCATATTTTGTGTGCTACCTCCAGCCATTTTGCAAGTGCGGAAAAAGAATTCCGTTTTCCTCTTGCTTACGGAAACCAGCGTCCCTTATCTGCAACCTGGACTGTAACTGGAAGCGGTGCCTGCATTCTTTCTGATACACCTGCAGAGCCCGACATTTCGCAAAATATGAAAACCCTTGTAACAGAAAAAGGAAAAGTCCAGATTACAGGACTTACGACAGGAAAGCTTGTTGACTACGGATTAAAGGATTCTCTTAACATGGGTGGATGCATGGCTCCGGCGGCCTGCGATACCATTTATCAAAATTTATGTGATTTTCAGCGGTCTCCTACAGATTATGATGCCATTTTTACAGGTGATCTGGGCGCTGTAGGAAAAAGAATTCTGTTAGATATGCTTCTTGAAAAAGGATATGATATAGAGTCCATTTATCAGGACTGTGGGCTTTTAATATTTGACAGTGAGACACAGGATACCCATTCCGGAGGCAGTGGCTGTGGCTGCAGTGCCTCTGTACTGGCAGCTTATATTCTCCCCGAACTGGCAAAGGGAACATGGAAACGTATCCTGTTTGTTCCAACCGGAGCACTGCTTTCCAAAACCAGCTTTAATGAGGGCGATTCTATTCCAGGAATTGCACATGCTGTAGTTATTGAGAACATTCCTGCAAATTAATTATAAATATTCACATGGAGGTGCATGATGGATTATTTTAATGCATTCTGGGTAGGCGGAGCGATCTGTGCCCTGGTTCAGATTCTCCTTGATAAGACAAAACTGATGCCAGGCCGGGTTATGGTACTTCTGGTATGTACAGGTGCCATACTTGGAGCAGTGGGGTTTTACCAGCCTTTTATAGATTTTGCAGGTGCAGGTGCTTCTGTACCTCTTCTGGGCTTTGGAAATACTTTGTGGAAAGGATTGAAAAAAGCCATTGATAAAGATGGATTTATCGGACTTTTCACAGGAGGGTTCACAGCCTGTGCTGCCGGCATTTCCGCTGCACTTATTTTTTCCTATCTGGCAAGCTGGATCTTTAAGCCTAAAATGAAAGAATAAATATACAGATCTGTAAAGTGTTACAAATTAATTCAAATAACAATGAGGTACTTTCATGAGTGATACACTTTATATTCAGACAGAAGAAAACGTGGAGGTTCATCACCCCCACGTTTATCTTCAGGATATTGCCAAGCTTTCCTGCAGCAATTCCAAAATACTAAACAAACTGCGTGTCATGCCTGTAGCAAACCTTCAGCCTGACACGCCGGGACGTTACGTCATTTCTGTCATGGATCTTATCAAAGAAATCCAGCAAAAAGAGCCAGATCTTGATATTACCACCATCGGGGAACCCACCTTTCTTATCACCTACCAAAAGGAAGGAACTGTAAACATAGTCCTTAGATGGTGCAAAGTTGTTTTTGTCTGTCTGGCAACTTTCTTTGGTGCCGGATTTTCCATTATGACATTTAATAACGATGTAGATATACCGGCTCTTTTTGAACAGATTTACACCCAGGTTACAGGACAGGCATCTGATGGATTTTCCATTCTGGAAATTTCCTACTCCGTTGGAATCGGTCTTGGTGTATTATTTTTCTTCAATCACTTTGGACGCATGAAGCTTACAGACGATCCTACCCCTATGCAGGTGCAGATGCGTCTGTATGAAAATGATGTAAACACTACCATTATGGAAGATAATTCCCGCAATCAGGAGCAGGAAAATTAACAATGAAAATTTTTGTTAATCGCTCCTACAACAGGATGGGGAATATTACTTATACTGCCTGAAAGAAAATGCAGAAAAATATAAAACACTTTTCAGGCGCATTTCTTCTAAAACCATTTATTGATTTTCCGGCATTGATAATTTTTCCAAAAAATGATACTATTTCCATGTAATTATTTTACCAGATAATGAGGAGGTTCGTAATGAACGATTACAAAATGGGGACAAAATGTGTCCAGGCCGGATACAAGCCAGGCAATGGACAGCCAAGACAGATTCCTGTCATTCAGTCAACAACATTCAAATATGATACCAGTGAGGATATGGGAAAGCTTTTTGACCTTGAAGCAGAGGGTTACTTCTACTCCCGTCTTCAGAATCCCACCTGCGACCATGTAGCAGCCAAAATTGCAGCTATGGAAGGTGGAAGTGCAGCCATGCTTACTTCATCCGGACAGGCAGCCAATTTCCTGGCACTTTTTAATATCTGTGAATGTGGAGATCATATTGTAGCATCTTCCTCCATTTACGGCGGAACTTTTAATTTAATCGCAGTTACCATGGCAAAAATGGGTATCACTGCAACCTTCGTTTCACCAGATGCCACAGAGGAAGAATTAAATGCAGCATTTAAACCGAACACCAAGGTTATGTTTGGTGAAACCATTGCCAATCCGGCCCTTACTGTCCTGGATATTGAACTTTTTGCAAAGGTGGCACACGCACATGGTGTTCCGCTGATCGTAGATAATACATTCCCAACACCGGTAAACTGCCGTCCATTTGAATGGGGTGCTGATATCGTCACCCATTCCACAACCAAGTATATGGATGGACACGGTGCTGCACTTGGCGGAGCAATCGTAGACAGTGGTAATTTTGACTGGATGGCTCATGCCGAGAAATATCCGGGACTTTGCACTCCGGATGAAAGCTATCATGGCATTACCTACGCTGAAAAATTTGGCAAAGAAGGCGCTTTCATTACAAAATGTACCGCACAGCTTATGCGCGATTTTGGTTCCATGCAGTCTCCAAGCAATGCATTTATCCTGAACCTTGGACTGGAATCCTTACATGTGCGTATGCCCAAGCATGTTGAAAACGGACAGGCAGTAGCAGAATTTCTGGAAAGCCATCCAAAGGTTGCTTACGTAAATTATTCCGGTCTTCCTTCTAATAAATATTACGAAAGAGCAAAAAAATATCTGCCTAATGGTGGATGCGGCGTTGTCTCCTTTGGATTAAAAGGCGGACGTGCAGCAGCTTCCACTTTCATGCAGAATTTAAAACTGGGTGCTATTGAAACTCACGTAGCAGATGCAAGAACCTGCTGCCTTAACCCGGCGACCTCTACCCACAGGCAGATGAACGATGAGCAGCTTATTGAAGCAGGCGTACCGGCAGAGCTTATCCGTATCAGTCTTGGCCTTGAAGATAAAGAGGATCTGATTGCTGATATTTCAAATGCACTGGATGCCATTAAATAAATGTTATTACTGAATATAAAGAGGAGCTGTCTTTTCACAGCTCCTCTTTATATATCTCTTTTTATCTAAAACATTTTATAACAATTTTAACAATTAAGCACTCTGTAATTTTCTTCCTTGTCATACTCTTTATGAATTCCATCGTCCTCATACAAAGTATAGCTGCTTCCCGCATATCCCAGAAGCTGCAGATTTGAAGTGTCAATGTCTTTTACGCACTGTGCAGGCTGTGCCAGAGGAATACATTTTCCACTGCGGATAAACAGAGGTACTTCATTTAATGCCACTTCTACATAATGAACGCCTTTTTCCAGAATTTCCCTGGAAAGAGTTCCATCCGGTAAAAATTTCACAAACATCATTTCTTCTGGCAGGTAAACATATCGACCTATTGCATTCTGTTCATAGACAGGTGCAATCATCATCTCATTTCCAAGAATCAACTGATCCTCCACACGCACTGCCATCTTATCATCCGGATAAACGAATCCGAGAGGTTTGAAATACATGTCATCATTCAGAGCAGCTTTCATATATTCGCTGTAAAGATACGGCACAAGGCGGTATCTTGCATTTACCACATTTCTGAAGTCCTCAATATTTTCAAACTGATAACATTCCTGCTCCCTTGTTCCAAGAGCTGCATGATTACGCATAAGAGGTGTAAACACTCCAAGTGCCATATGACGAAGAACCAGATCTCTGGTAGCATCTGCCCCAAATCCTCCAAGGTCAGCACCTGTGTAAAGGAAGCCGCACATGTTCAGGGACGGAAGCATTTTCAGGTTCAGAAGAATATGTGACCACCAGGATTTATTATCTCCCATCCAGATTCCGCCATAACGATGCATGCCAATATAGGAAGATCTGGAGAACATAAGGAAACGTTTTTCCGGATCAATACGATCAAAAGCTTCACCTGCAGCTCTTGTCATGTTGTAACCAAACAGATTATGAACCTTGTCATGGCGCACTTTTTTACCATTCACATTGTGATAAAATCTGCGGTAATCTTCCGGATTGTTTGCAAGGCCATTTAACTCGCCCTGCATTTTCCAGATATGGATTTTGCCCTCTTTATCCTGTGAAAATTCTCCAGCAAGCTTTTTCGCTTCCTCCATTCCTTCTGAAGAATAGAAAATAGCAGGCTCATTCATATCATTCCAAAAACCTTCAATTCCCTGGTCTGTGAGAATACGGTATTTATCTCCAAACCACTTTCTGGCATCTTTGTTAAGAAAATCCGGGAAATGGGTATCACCTGGCCATACAGCTGCAACGAAATCACTTCCGTCCTCTCTCTGGCAGAAATACCGTTTTTCCACACCTTCCTCGTAAACATCATATCCCTTTTCCACTTTTACACCGGCATCAATAATGGGAATCAGACAAAGATCCTGATCTTTCATCTCTTTTACAAAATCAGGGAAATCCGGGAAATTTTCCGGGTTTAACGTAAAGTCTTTGTAGGAATCCATATAATCAATGTCCATATAGATCATATCCAGTGGAATGTTATTCTCACGATATCCTACTGCAACTTTCCGGAAATCTTCCTTTGTGGTGTATCCCCATCTGCTCTGTCCAAAACCAAAAGCAAATTTTGGAGGAATATAGCTGCGTCCGATCACATGGCGGAACTGTTTTACAATGTCATAAGCAGATTCTCCCTCAATCACATACAGATCCAGGTCCGCTACTTCACAGGATACTTTCAGGGTATCCATTCTTGTATATCCAATATCAAAAGTCAGGAAAGAAGGATAATCAAAAAACAGGCCAAATGTAGTTTTACCGCTTATTACAATAAAGTTATGGGCACCATATAAGGATCTCTTGTCCTCTGTATGGTCAGGGTCATCGGTACAGTTGCTGATATAGCAGTAACCTCTTTTGTTGATTCCGCGGTTGGATTCTCCAAGGCCATAAACAATATCATCCTCATCCATGATATAAGTAAAATCAAAACCATTTTCCAGGCTTATCTTTCCATAAGGAAATTCCCCTGATGCTGTATCAATTTTTTCTGTCAGAGCCTCCGTGTTAAAAGGAGTTCCATAAGTATATTTTTTTATCATGTCTTTCCCTTTCTTTTTTGCAAGCTTTTGAGCATGCCCCAAAAGTCTTTCTGCAAGATGGGGGCACGCTCTAAGCCTCTTTATCAAGCACAAACGCCTCATACGGCTTCAACACAACTTTACCTTCAAATACTTTTCTTCCAAGGTTTGTGATCAAGCACTTTGCTCCTGTAAATTCTTCCGGAATTTCCACTTCTGCAGGCTGTTCACTGAAATTGCACACTGTAAGAATTTTCTCCCCATCCAGCTTTCTCACATATGCAAAAATCTGGTCATCCTCGCGATAAAGGGGCTCAAACTCACCATACACAATAATATCTTTTTCTTTACGCAGACGGATCAGCTTCTGATAATAATGGAAAACAGAATCCGGATCTTCCAGCTGGCTTGCCGCATTGATTTCTTTATAATTCGGATTTATCTTAATCCATGGTGTTCCATTTGTAAAGCCTGCCTTATCAGAAGTATCCCACTGCATAGGTGTTCTTGCATTGTCACGGCTTCGGAGCATCAGACATTTCATCATGTAGTCCGGTGTCATAAGACCGGAATCTGTCAGCTCTGTATAATACTGGATGCTTTCAATGTCACGGTAATCCTCCAGTTTATCAAAATAAACATTTGTCATACCAAGCTCTTCTCCCTGGTATACATAAGGGGTTCCCTGCATCATATGAAGACAGG
>OLQK01001676.1_pt1 | contig 13813 bp, 17 predicted proteins | sample 1672501 | NCBI WGS metagenome assembly OLQK01 (sample SAMEA3136693, study PRJEB25190) | human gut metagenome | biome: human gut; feature: human-associated habitat; material: faeces | place: Austria | collected 2013 | reverse complement strand
ACACCCCACTTGTTAGATAGTATATCATACTGTCTAACAAATGGGGTGCTGTTCAGGAAATTGGCTACGGGGGAATTGAAAAGATTCTGAAAACAGCAGAAAAAAGTTGGAATTTTTGCTGAAAAACTGCAAAAGCGGGCGGCAGGGGAGGGGAAAGCTGTCCCAAACTGCCCAACAAAAAAGCCCAACCGCTTTAAAACGGTTGGACATCTCTATAAAACGCACTTTGAAAATCGGTCATCGACTTTGCTGATTTTGTGCGATGCAACAAAGAAAAGAGCCTGTGACATTCTTTATGTCACAGGCTCTTGGTGCGCCGGAAGGGACTCGAACCCCCGACCTTCTGATTCGTAGTCAGAGCGTATGCGGTTTTGTGCTGCTTTGTGCGGATAATGTTGCCGTTGAAGCGTTGTTTTTTTGCTTTGCCGGGTGCTTGATTTTGCTGTGGCAGGTAGTCAAAAAGTAGTCAGGTTGCGGCGGCAAAGTAGTTGTCCAGGCGGTCGACCACCTGCAGGCTGTCGGCGGCCTCCAGATGAGTATATATATTGGCCGTCATTTGAATGCTGGCGTGGCCCAGCAGCTGTTGCGCGGTGCGCAGGTCAACCCCGGCACGGTACAGGTTGGTGGCGTAGGTGTGGCGCAACATGTGAGCGTGGATGGGCAGGGGGAAGTGCGGCTCCACGTAGGTGGTCCACATCTTCCGGTAGGCGGACTGGGTCATAATCTCGCCGCGGGCAGAGGGGACGACGTAGTCGCTGAGGTGCGGCGTGGCCAGCAAAATGCGGCGCAGCGCGGCGGGGATGGGCACAATGCGGTTGGCCGAGGGGCTTTTTAGTTCCATGCTCGGGTCATGGCGGTTGCTGCCTGCCGGAAAGCTCACCGCACGCGCCACGATCAGCCCGGCGGGGCCTATGTCCGTCCAGCGCAGGCCCAGGGCCTCTTCCCGGCGCAGGCCGCAGTAGATGCACAGTGCGCAGAACACCCGCGCACGCGGCTCTGTGACGTCCTCCAGCAGGCGGGTGTACTCGGTAGGGGTGAGATATTCCTTGCGTTTTGGCTTGGCGTGGCGCGTGATTTTTAGCCCCTCGGTGGGATCGCTGCTGATAAGGTGGTTTTGTTTGGCGCTTGTAAAAATCTGCCGGGCCGTTATCAGCACCTTGTGCTGCAAGCTCTCCGACAGATCGGCCACGCCGGACAGCACCCGGCGAATGTGCACCGGGCGCACGGCGCGAAGCTCCATGCTGCCGATGATGTCCATGATGTGCAGGTTGTAGGCGTCCCGATACATCCGCACCGTGGCGGGGCGCAGGTCTGACTTGTAGGTCGTAAGCCAGATTTTGGCCCATTCGCCCACGGTTGTAGTATCGCCGACCTCTAAGCCAGCGTCATCGTCCGCCATGGCCCGGCGGGCGGCGGCGTTTACCTCGGCCTGGGTCCTGCCGTAAACCAGCTTTGTTTTGCCGTTGGACAGGGTGACGCGGCGCTGGTAGCGGCCGTCCTTGCGCTTTTTTAGAGCCATTTTGACAAAATTCCTCCGTAACACTTGTGCCAAGTGCCCGGCGGGTGTTATAATACGATTGCTGGGTCGTATTGTGTCCACGCCGGACACGCGATTCTATAAGCCTGCGGTGCTGGTAACACCGCGGGCTTTTTTTATTGCTTTAGGGAGACGGTATCGTTGATAAGATTTTTATATTGTTGTTCGTTTAATATGGTGATGTGCTGTCCCGATTCAATTAGCGCTTGCGCTTTACTGTATTTTCGTTCTATGGCCCATTCTGGTAGGTGACTTGTATCGCCAACAATTAGATAGACGGTTTTTGTGTTTACTTTTTCACGTAAATTCGCGCCGACGCTCTCCAATAAATCTTCCAGTTGGTCACGATCGTCAGAAAAGTCGCCGGTAAAAACAAAATTTTTATCATAGAGCGGGGACCATGCAAATTCTGCGGCGCGGACTTCCTTTTGGTGAGCTTTTCTAGCTTTGTCGTATTTTTCAAAATCGGAGCTGCTCATAGTTGCTTTTTTAATGCAATACTGCAACAACTCATTGGTAGTGTAGACGTCTCCGAGCGCCCGGTGAGCGGTGCCCGCTTGCAGACGCAAACGCGATGCTAACGCCTGCAAACGGTGAGACTTCCCGGGAACATAACTCCGAGCTAAGGATAAGGTGTCGATGTACATAAAATCCTGGATTCCGTCCAGATTGGCCAGAGCACGAGAAACAAACGCTAAATCAAATGTAATATTATGGCCGACGATAATCTGGCCGTCAATCCGGCGGGAAATCTCCGGGACGACATCCGCCAAGTGTGGGGCACTAGCCAAATCCGCATTAGTGATGCCGTTTACCTCTGTTGCCGCAGCAGGGATGGGAATTGTCGGATGAATGAGCGTGGCGTATTCATCGGTGACTTTCCCATTAGATACAGTTAAAATAGCGATCTCTACCATCTGGTCGCTGTAACGGTCTACGCCTGTTGTCTCAGTATCAAGGACTACATAATTTTTTAAGGCAAGCAGGCTCTCCGGGGCATCTGGTGCGGGAATGATGCGCGGCCCGGATTGATGAGTGGTTGTTGGCGCTATAATTGTGATAATCACACCCACAATTAAATAGAGCGGCACAAAAGCAACTACAAACCCAATCAAAAACACAACAATCGTTGATACAAGAGCAAGGCTAAGCGACACATTAGTTGAAATGTAATGCTTTAATGCCCATTTTGCAAGCAAAATAGCTAAAATCACTGCGAGGAAAGCCGCAATCTTAGAACTTTTTTTAATGGTCTGTCCGTCCACTTTTGACTTTAATGTGCTGATTTGTGACCGCCTCCTAATTTATGCCGCGATTGCGACATATTTTTTTGATGTGGCACGGTATGATAGAGTTATACCCAAAGCCACAAAATTTGACAACGATTTTGTTTAAAATGTGAATTTATATACAACCACGAGTTGTATATAATAAAATAAACGAAAGGGGGATACTACATAATGACAAAGGATGAATATGTGGCCGCTGTGGAAAAGTGGATTAAGGCGGTCACGGAAAAGCAGGCCCGCTTAATTTGGGTGTTTGTAAAAAATTACCTTAAAAAGTGAGCTTGCCAAAGAGAGGGGAGCGCTATGCGCTGCCCTCTTCTTTTTTTGTCAGCCGCTCGGCCATTTTTTCCAGCAGCTTCCACTCTTCGGGCGTCAAGTCGGCCAGCAGCTCAACCATGCGGCGCTTGAAAGGATCGCTGTCATCGGCGACCAGACTGCCGACAAAGGCAGCGAGCTTTTCGTCCTGCGGGTTAAACATCTCACCATCGCCGGTGCGCAGCCAGTTTTCGTTGACGTTAAACTCGCGGCAGATATCAGCAATCGTTCGATCACTGGGTACTCGGTCGCCTTTTTCTATCATCCACAAAAAGTTTCTGGATAGGCCAAGTTGTGCCGCAAATTTTTCTTGTGTTAAATTTACGGCTTTTCTGACCTCTGCAATTCTTATGTTCATTTTTATCCCTCCCTTCTTTTTTGTGTACCTAAAGTATACCACCGTTTGCTAACTGTGTCAACAATATTTTTTAAAAAATTGCAAAAAAACGCTTGACAATGCTAACACAGTTTGCTATACTATACTCACAGGGTTAGCAAATGAAAGCTAACAACACCACACAGGAGGTACTCACAATGTACGAGATCGTCAAAACCGTCAACGGCCTGAATATCACCCGCATGCGCGGCACGCGCGGCTACTATTACGTCAACATCCGCGAGGATGACAGCCGGGGCTTTAAAGAGTTCCACACCTTCCACACCATCAAAGCGGCGGCGGCCTTCTGCGAGGCCATCACCGCCTGAAATAAGCCGAAACGCCCCGGCGGGGCGTCAGCCGGGAATGGCCGCCCGGCTCTGATGATGGCAGGCCGCGAAAGGAGAGAGCAAAATGGCAAAACGTAAGAACAAACCGAATCCGGCCATGTATGGGGTAGACCAGCAGGACGCCGAACGCGCCGAGCGCATTATTGAAATGTGCCGCGGCATGGACGAAAAAGACCTTGCCAAGATGGCAAACGCTGCGACCGCAATCAAGCTCGTTCGCGGCCTGACCGACAGCTTGACCGCGTAAAGGGGGGCCTGAACCATGTACACCCTATGGGATTTTATCAAGGACGAGTGGAAAACCATTGTAGTAGCAGCGGCCACAACAGTTGTAGTGCGTTTATTGTTAGGTTGGTAAGGACACTGACAAGAATGGGCAGCCAAAGCGAGGACAAGAACAGGGCACGGTGCTTGTTGCACTGGTACGCTCGATAAATCTCATAAAACCCCGAGACACAGTAGGTGTCTTTGGGGATGAGCTGGCCCAGGGCGTCCGTGCCCGCCATGTCCGGCTGCACCAAACCCACAGGAAGTGCGGCCAGACCTCTGCCTGGCTGCACTTCCTGTGGGGGTGGCGCTTGATATCGCGCAACAGTTTTCTTTCTGCCGATGTTAAAACAACTCGTTCACATTTTTCTTTTCTATCCATAAAAACACGCCCTTTCTGCCGCTATTGTAACACGGCAGCGGAGAGGGGCACAAGGGGGAATATCTGAATGGACAACACCGCATTACAACCTGTCCTTGACGCCCTGCTGGAAGAATTGGCCGCCCGGGTGGCGGGCAGGATCGCGCCGCAGCGCAAGGAACTGTACACCGTACAGGACCTGTGCGAGCGGTACGGCGTGAGCGACGACACGATCACCCGCTGGATGCGGGCGGGGGAGTTCGGCGAGACCGTCAACCCGACGCCGCGCATCCACCTGGTAACGCTGGCGGGCATCACGGAGTTTGACGCGCGGCACACCGGCCCGGCCTACGCGGGGCAGCCCGCTTTGCCCACCAAGCGCCGCGCCCGGGGCAACCCGGGACCGATTTGAACGTGTCCAACCTGGACACAGGGAAGGAGGGGCGCAGATGACGCCCGATGATATCGCCTGGGTGCAGGGGCGGCTGCGCGGCTGTAAGTATCTGGTTGACACGCTACACAAATGCGCCCAGTGCCTGGACGTGGGCGACGACGAGCTGCTGGCCGCGCTGGGCTTTGAGAGCGAAGCCGCCCTCAAAGCGGCCTACACCAGCAAGCTGCGAGGCCGCGGCGGGAACCATCGCGGCAACACCTACACCATGCCAGACGAGAATACGATGCACGAGGCCGTGCTGATGTTCTACGGCGGCACTGACATGGATGTTGTCAAGCGGCTGATGGGCTACGCTGGGAAGACATCCAACGCGGCAATCACGCTGCGCTGCACGAGCTGGAAGGAAAAGAACCCCACCGCGGCGTGCCGACTGCCGCACAGGCGGGCAACCCTGGCACAAATACTAAAAAAAGGAGAAATCAAGATGAATGTTGACAAGAAAGGGCTGCCCGCGTACTGCTACGCGATAGCGCCCAAGACCGGACTGCCGGTACGGATTTTCCGGGGCGAGCACGCCATGTTCGGCGTGAGGCCTGACATGGTGGTGAGCAAGGCCAACGAGCAGATCAGCGTGGACGCCCGACAGGCGGCGGCCATGGTGGGGGGCGTGCTCTACGGTTGGGACGGTCCGCGCGCCGACCCCGCCCAGTATGATGACGATGGGGTCTACATCGGCCCACAGTGAGGAGGAACTGATGGAAAACGAGATCAAAACCAACGAGAGGCAGCAGGCCCAGGCACTCGGGCTGCTGAACGCTAAGGATGTGGTCGTCAGCGTCGTGAAGGTGACGGCGGATGGCGTGAGCATCAAGCTCTGGCCCGATGCCGACGCGGTGCGCGGCGTGCTGGGCGAAGTGGCCCAGCTGGCGCAGGTTCCCGGCGGGTACAGCCTGCGGCGCTACGTGTGCGGGCGGGCGCTGTACTGTGCCGTGCAGCTGGGCGATGCCACCCGAGACGCGCCCTGCCCGGCGGGCTACCACGTGCACAGCGACGCCAACCTCAACGAGGCCGACGGCAGCCTGATTGCGGCAGCGGCGGAGTGGGGCATCGGCAAGGGCGTGTTTGACCTGCCGCCCCTGCGCATCTCGGCGGGCAAAGTGCATATTGTGCCCAAGGCCAAGGACGGCACCAACGTCATCGAGCGGTACATTCTGGACGATGTGCTGACGCTGGACGACATCACCTACAACGATGACGAGAGCGTCGCCGCCCTGCGCGTGCGCAAGCGGGATGGGGGAATCATTGCATGGCAAGCAAACTGATTGCCCACCTGGCCGCGTGGTACATCCCCACCGGGCGCACCGACCTGGACGGCATGGAGGGTCTGACCGTGGACGGCGGCTACCTGCTGGAGGCGCGGCGGATGCACACCGAGCTGGAAGCACGCGCCCGCGGCCAGCCCCTGATGGTAGAAATCGAGATCAAGCCGGTGCGGGACAAGCGGACGCTGGACCAGAACCGGCTTATGTGGGCCTTGCTGAACAAGCTGGCCCAGGCATTGAGCGGCGGCACCCCCGGCGGGGTGACTGCCGAACAGTGCTATCTGGACCTTTTGGCCGACTACGGCGCCGAGGTGGAGACCTGGCGCGTGCCGCTTAAGGCACTGCCCGCGCTGCGCCGCGCCTACCGCGTTGTGCAGGTCGTGGACGTGCTGGAGGGCGGGTCGTGCATCGTGCGGCTTGGCATGGGTAGCTCGACCTTTGACCGGGCGCAGATGAGGGAATTTATTGACCGAATCTTTGACCGGCTGGCCGAAGCGGGCGTGGACGACGCCGAGACTACCCAGCAGTACCGGGACTGGAGGCGCGCAGATGGCTAAGAGCATTTTGCAGAAGGATAAAGAGTGCTACCTCTGCCGACGGTTCTACAACCTGCGCACCACGCGCGGCCTGGAGGAGCACCACATCCTGTTTGGACGCGGGCGGCGGGAGCTGAGCGAGCGGTACGGCTTAAAGGTCTGGCTGTGCCACGACCACCACAACGAGCCGCCCCTGGGTGTTCATTTTGACCCCGGTGCCCGGCGGGTGCTGGAACAGGCAGCACAATTTGCTTTTGATGAGCTCCACGGCCCCGGCAGCTTTGCCAGGGTGTTCGGAGAAGAAATTTAGTTTTTTACTAACTATAAAAAACCAGCAAGGGGGGGATGATACAAGATGCTGAACGTAGTTGCATTACAGGGCCGCCTGGGCCGAGACCCGGAGATACGGCAGACAACGACCGGCAAGCAGGTGGCGACGTTCACGCTGGCCTGTGACCGCGGGCGCAAGGATGCCAACGGCAGAACCACCGCGGATTGGATTCAAATCGTGGCGTGGGACAGGCTGGCCGATTTTGCCGCCAAGTGGCTGACCAAGGGCCAAATGATCACGGTGGACGGCAGGCTCCAGAGCCACACCTATCAGGCCAAGGATGGCACGAACCGAACGGCGGTTGAGGTCGTGGCCAACAACATCAACTTCTGCGGCAGCAAGGCGGACAACGCAGGGACTCTTTCAGCTCCTGCTGAGGGGCCCAGAGTGGGCGCGCCCGCACCGGAGTACAGCCGCGGGCCGGGTGACGACTTCGCCATGATCGAGGATGAGGGCGACCTGCCGTTCTGACGTTTAAAACTTGATAAGACCTGAACAGGGATGCGCTGCTAAAAAACAGCGCGGCGCACCCCTGTATTAAGGTCAGCCTTTTTTAGAGGTACTGACATGGACAAACCTGCTTTTTTTGCGATACTTCCCGCCGCCGTGCGGTACGATGCGCGGCTGAAACCGATGGAGCGGATACTGTACGGCGAGATCACGGCACTGGCCGACCAGACCGGATACTGCTACGCGTCAAACCGGTATTTTATCGAACTGTACGGCGTGACAGACCGCGCCGTGCAGAAGTGGATAAAAGACCTCACAGCGTGCGGCTACATCACGGTAGAGGTGCTGGGCGGCGCTGGTCAGGGCCGGTGCAAGCGGCGCATCACCCCGATTTTTAGCTTGTGGGATGTGCGGCAGACCCCCGAACAGAAGTTCGCAACCCCCGAACAAAAATTCGGGGATACCCCCGAACAAAAGTTCGCCCCACCCCCGAACAAAAGTTCGGGTAGAACAATACAAGATAATAATACAAGTAATAACAATACAACGCGTGCGTGCGCGCGAGGGTTTGACCGGTTCTGGGCGGCTTATCCGCGTAAGGTCGGCAAGGGGGCCGCTGAACGCAGCTTTGAGCGCATCCGCCCGGACGCTGCCCTGCTGGACGGGATGCTGCGGGCCATTGAGACCCAGCGCCAGAGCGACACATGGCTGCGCGGCTACATCCCCAACCCGGCTACCTGGCTGAATCAGCGCCGGTGGGAGGATGAACCGGACGGCGTGACCGCCCCGGCGGCCCAGCAGACCCCGCACAGCCCGCCGCCGCCCACGCCGGTACTTGATCCCGACGGCGACATCACCAAATTGTGGGGAGCGTGGGAAGAATGAAAGCCGAGACGCTAACGCATCAAGACGCGTTCATCGGCGCAGCGATGCTGCGGGGCATGAGCGATAAAAAAGCGGCCCGGGCGGCGGTGCTGAAACTCTCCCCCGCTATGTTCGAAGAGGGCAACCGGCGGGATGTGTTCGCCGCCATGCAGCGGATGGCCTACGCGGGCGAGGATGTCGGCGACCCTGTCCTCATCGTCAGCCGGGCCGCCCAGGAAAACAACCAGGACGTGGCCGACGTCAAGGTCTACGTCACCCGGGCGGCGGAGACCTGCCCGGCGGTGTCCAACCTGGACAACTACGCCGCGCTTGTGGTCGAGGACTACCGGCTTGACCTGCTGCAATCGGCCCTGCTGGCCGCGTGCAGCAGTAACAGCAGCGCCGACCGCATCTGCGCCAAGGTGCGGGCCGCGCTGAATATGCAGGACGCCATTCTGGCTACCCAGGCCGACGGCAGCGGGCAGACATTCGCCGCTGTGCTGGAGAAGGCGGTGGCCGCGCTGGAAAAGCCGGACACCCTGCTGCGTACCGGCTGGCGGCAGGTGGACCGCTACGGCCTGTTTGAACCGACCAACACCGTGGTCGTGGCCGGGCGGCCAGGCTGCGGCAAGACCGACTTGACCATCAACCTGGCGGCCCGGTTGAGCCTGCGGAAAAAAGTCTACTACCTGACGCTGGAAGAAAGCGCTGTGAAGTTGATGCACCGAATCATTTCGAAAACGGCCCGGGTGGACGCGGGTCGAATGCGGGACCGAAAGCTCAGCCGACAGGAGCTTGCTAATATCAAGGCTGTGCAGGCCATGATGGCGAATCACCACAACATGATCCTGGAGGATGTCGAGGACGTGGGCGGCGCGGCGACACTGGACATGATCCGCGCCCGGCTGCTGACCTACAAGCCGGATGTGGCGATCATTGACCACATCGGCCTGATCGCGAGTACAGACCCGCGGGCCAAGGAGTATGACCGCCTGAGCGAGATAACCCGGCAGTTAAAACTTTTAGCCATGCAGATGGGAATCGTCATTATCGAGCTGTGCCAGCTCAACCGCGGCGGCGCGGCGGCCCAGTACGGCACGCTGGCCGAACTGCGTGGCAGCGGCACGATAGAACAGGACGCCAACGCAGTTGTTATGGTGCGCACATTACCGCCCGGCGGGGCAGAACTGCACGACACCAACGACTACCGGGCTACCGGCATCATGATCGCCAAAAATCGGGAAGGAGGTCTTGGCGAGGTGCCCATGCAGTGGCGCCCGCAGTACCACGACTGGATACCCGATGGAGACATCTACCAGCAGGACGAGGGCGGCGAGAGCGGCCCAAAATTTGAAAGTTACGAGCAACAGCAATTATGATTTTACAGGGGGATTTACAAGATGGACAAAATCGCAATTATCAACTTGAAGGGCGGCGTTGGGAAATCCGTCACCGCCTGCAACCTGGCCGCCGAATTGGCCGCCAAGAGCAAGAGCGTTCTGGTGGTGGACCTCGATAAGCAGGGCAACACGAGCAAGTTCTTTGGCTGGCTCGATTATGACCGCCTATCGGTGGCCGAGGTGCTGCTGGGCGAGCGCTTCGCCAACGCCGCCATCGTCGAGGATACCGGCCTGCCCGGAGTCCACCTGCTGCCCGGTGATATGAGGCTGCTCAGAGCCAACCGCATGATCCTGATGGATACCACCGAGCCGCAGCAGTACCGCCTGCGGGATGCGCTGGAGCATGTGGCCGAGAATTACGACTACTGCCTGCTGGACTGCCCGCCCGATCTGGACATGGGCAGCATCAACGCCCTGTGCGCGGCGGACTGGGTCATCATCCCGGTGGACTGTGACGAGTGGGCGTGCGATGGCATGGACGAGATCATCGACCAGATCGAGCGCGTCCAGATGTATTACAATCCGCGGCTTAAGATCATGGGCGCGATGATGACGAAATATCGTCGCACCAAATACGCGGTGGACGTCATCCGGCGACTGAGCGCACAGGGCGTCCCGATGCTGCGAACGGTCATCCGCTACACGGTCAAGGTCAGCGAGGCCAAGAGCGCCCACAAGCCGCTGCGGGAGTTCGCGCCGAAATGTACGGCCACGGACGATTACAAGGCGCTGGCCGGTGAGGTCGACGAGATCGTGTCCAATGTGGACACAGAGGGAGGGCATAACAATGGCTAAGGGGTTTAGTGTCACCGATATTCTGGGCGGCCAGTCAAAACCGACCGCCCCGGCGGGGCTTAAGATGCAGGTCGTCATGCTGCCGGCGGCTGACATTGAGCCGAACCCGGAAAACAGCATCTACGAGATCGGCGACGTCTCCATGCTGAAAGCCGACATTGCCGAGCGAGGATTGCGCAGCCCGCTGGAGGTCCTGCCCGCCCAGAACGGTAAATATATGCTGCTGGCCGGACATCGCCGCTGGACGGCCTGCCGCGCCCTGACTGCCGAGGGCGTGGCCGGGTTTGAGGTGCTGCCCTGCGTTATCCGCCAGAGCCAGGGCGAGGATGACGACCTCATCGCGCTGATCACCTCCAACGCCACGGCGCGCGAGCTGACCGACGGCGAGCGGCTGCGCCAGTACATTGCGCTGAAACAGGCTCTTGAACGTAAAAAGGCAGCGGGCGATTTGAATGGGCGCGTCCGCGATGAAATGAGCCGCATCACCGGCGACGGCACCGGCACGCTGGGGCGGCTGAATGCCATCGCCAACAACTGCGTGCCGGAGGTTCTGGCGATGGTGGAGCGCGGCGAGATCACCATGACGCGGGCCTATGAGTGCAGTAAGCTGTACAAGGTGCAGCAGGTAACATACGCAAAAAACAACTATGCTCCCCTGCCGGAGGCGAGCGATGAGATACAGAAAGCCGCAATCCTGTACATTGTTGATGAGGGCATGGCCGATCAGCTGAGGGGATTGGATTACGTCCAGTGCTGTGAGTGGAATTATGCGGACGGGGGCAAGTTTGATGCACAGAAAATGCAGACCGTGACGTTGGACATGACTGATAATGTCGCCAACGCAATCCTGCGCATCGCCCCGGCAGGTAGGAGTTCGTTCACCGTTGAGCAACTTGACCCGGCGGATCAGAACGAGGTCATCGCCAAGAGCTGCATTTATTCATCCCAACTGTACCGCACCGCACGCAGCCGCTATATTGACAAAAAAGCGCTTGAAAAATACAAGGCCGAGCAGAAAGCGAAAAAGGACGCCGAACGGACCCGGCAGGATGAGGACGAAAAGTGGCAGGCGCTGGCCCGGCGGGAGCTGGAGGCGTTTGACAGCTGGCCGCTTGTGACGCGGCTGAAGGACCTGGGCCTGACGATCCGTGAGCGGAAGATGGCAGACAGCGGGCGGCTTATCATTGCCGTGGATGATCTGGCGCGCTTTCCCGGCCATGTGGACGGCTTTCAATACAGCGAGTGCTTCGCGGTTCGCATCGGGCCGAACGGCGAGCGCGCAGGCCGGGACGGAGACATCAATGCGCTGGAATGGTACAAGCGATGGTATAGCACCGGCGCCGCCATCGAGAACTACATTGCCGAGGACATCAAGCGGGCCGCTATGAAGCAGGAGGGCTAGTATGACAGACCAAGACAAGAAGCGGTGGCTGTGGCGATACCAGGAGGCCGTGCGGATGGAGCGGGAACTGATGCAGGAATTGGAGACGCTGAACGCCCGGGCCACAGGGATGACCAACGCCCTGACCGGGATGCCCGGCGGGGGCAGTGACGGCCAAAAGCTGCCGCGGGCTGTTGAGGGGATCGTGTCCGCCCGAAAAGAGCTGCAGGCGCAAATCGAAACCTGCAACGAAGTCCGGCAGGAGATCAAAACGGCCATTGAGCAGGTGCCCGATACCCGAGAGCGGGAAGTGCTGCGCAGGCGGTATCTGCTGGGCCAGCGGTGGGAGAATATCGCAGTCGAGACCCACACGGCGCTGCGCCATGTCTACCGGCTCCACCGGGCAGCGCTCAAAGATGTCATTGTATGTCACTAAAATTCATGCTAAAATGGTAGCATCAAGAGCCGTAGGGATGGAGACATCCCCACGGCTTTTGTACGTCCATCGAGACCTCCTATTGCTAGTGGCATGGGTGCTGCGCTTATGGCGCGGGCCACGAGAAGCACCCGCCGCCCGGTGAGAACCCGGGCATTTTATAAGCAGAACAAACCCGCGGGGAGCGGGAACGGTTTGCTAAACCGATTGGCCGCCGATGGCGGTTGGGGTTCGCGTCCTCTGTTCTGCGCCATGGTCCTGCAATGGGCCTGTCCGTAAGGAACAAACCTTTTCCCCGCGTCCGCTGGCGGGTAAGTTCAGCGGAACCGCCGCGGGTCAAGCGGATCGCGCCAGATTCAGCGATGTGGCGCGTTTCCCGGCTGTCAGACTGTTCTGGAGCCGGGATTATATAAACTGCATAGCCGGTTGAGAGCTCGGCCTGACCCAGCGCTCAACAGGGGCGCTGTGCTCCGCAAGCAAGGCGTGGCGCAGGTGCAAGGCCTGCATGCAGTACGCAGTGCCGTTGATGTGGTTAAACTCAGCGGATGACGGATGGAAACAGACCATCGTGCCCGGCGGGCGGGAGAGACTCAACCTTTACTGTGCGGCGATTGCTCCGTCCTGACTGCGCCGGGCATTTAATTTAATTTTTTGTGAGGTGAGCGTAGTGGCAAAACAGATATCTTTTGAGGATTTTTGCGAAAAATTCAAGCCGAAAAAGACAACGGACGACTGCTACACGCCGCCCACGATTTACGAGGTAATAAAAAATTGGGCCTGCAAGGAATACGGCATCGACCCAGACAAAATCGTGAGGCCGTTCTACCCTGGCGGAGACTACGAAAACTTTGACTACGCGCCGGACGCAGTAGTGCTGGACAACCCGCCATTTTCTATCTTGTCCCAGATATGCGAGTCTTATCTAGGCAGAAAAATCCCCTTTTTCCTGTTCGCGCCGAGCCTGACGGCCTTCGCGGGCAAGCGTGTCTGTATGCGGATGAATCATATTATCTGCGATTGTCAAATTGTGTATGAGAATGGCGCGGTTGTGAAGACATCGTTTGTAACAAGCTACGGCGGCGACATTGTGGCGCAAACGCAGCCGGAGCTGACGCAGCTGGTCAATGCGGAATCCGCGCGGTTGCGCCATGAAAAGGCGCGTGAACTGCCGAAATATGAGTACCCCTGGAATGTGCTGACGGCGGCTATGCTGCAAAAATACAGTAAGTACGGCGTGGATTATAAAGTGCACCGTGGTGAATGTGAGCAAATCAGCGTACTGGATGCGCAGCGCAACGCTGGGAAAGCTGTGTTTGGTGGTGGGCTGCTGTTGTGCAGCAGGGCCGCAGCCGAAAGGGCCGCAGCCGAAAGGGCCGCAGCCGAAAGGGCCGCAGCCGAAAGGGCCGCAG
>OLQK01001665.1_pt1 | contig 13934 bp, 13 predicted proteins | sample 1672501 | NCBI WGS metagenome assembly OLQK01 (sample SAMEA3136693, study PRJEB25190) | human gut metagenome | biome: human gut; feature: human-associated habitat; material: faeces | place: Austria | collected 2013 | reverse complement strand
CACCGATCGCCAACAGCCAGCTTGGAGAGCATCTGGCAGAGCCGGGATGGCACTGCCATCATGACCACTTTAAGGATTCCAATCCGAATATTGAGTGGAAGGCAACTCTGGATCAGGCAGAAAAGATTGGCCTTGGAACCAGAGAGTATGAGCTGAAGACAATTAAATAAGTGGGAAAATAAATCTCAGAAAATATCAGAAGATCCGGGAACACAGAGTAGTATGGACTGTGTTCCCGGATTTTCAGTTACAGGAATTCCGGACGATCTCCAGAAATTTTTTATGGATCCGGGTGTCTTCATCCAGTTCCGGATGAAAGGCAAAAGCCAGCTGATTTTTGTACTGTACGCCAACGATCCGGTCTTCGACAGATGCCAGTATCTTTGTATCCTCATAAACGTCAGATACATAAGGCGCACGGATAAAAGTCATGGGGACTTTGCCCACAGATTCAACCGTTTCTTCTGTATGGAAGCTTCCCAGCTGTCGTCCATAGGCATTTCTGCGGACGCACATGGGAATGGTGCCGAAATGACAGCTGTCCTGTCCTTCGATTTCCGACGCCAGAAGGATCAGTCCGGCGCAGGTAGCCAGGACGGGCATTCCGTTTTCTATTCTTTTTTTCAGGGGTTCAAACATCTCAAGTTCTTTTAAAAGTTTACTCTGAACGGTGCTTTCTCCGCCCGGGAGGATCAGTGCATCAAAAGGCTGGTCAAGATCGCTGGCCTGGCGAAGCTCGATATGAGAAACGCCAAGGCGGTCAAGAACCTTTTCATGTTCTGCAAAAGCACCTTGTAAAGCCAGTACCGCAATTGTCATTATTTGCCTCTTTCTGCCATCAGTAAGGCGATTTCCTGTTCATTGATTCCCACCATGGCCTCGCCGAGATCTCTGGAAAGTTCTGCGATCAGCTTTGCATCGGTGTAGTTGGTAACTGCTTTTACAATGGAAGCGGCTCTTTTGGCCGGATTTCCGGATTTGAAGATACCGGAACCAACGAATACACCTTCCGCGCCAAGCTGCATCATAAGAGCGGCATCTGCAGGAGTGGCAACACCGCCGGCCGCGAAGTTTACAACCGGAAGTCTGCCGTTGTCATGAACATAGGATACCAGCTCATAAGGAACCTGGAGTGTTTTTGCGGCTTCGAAGAGTTCGTCCTCACGCATGCTGGTAAGTTTTGCGATCTCGCTGTTCATTTTTCGCATATGGCGGACTGCCTGAACGATATCACCGGTTCCTGGTTCACCTTTTGTACGGATCATGGAAGCACCTTCATTGATACGGCGGAGTGCTTCGCCAAGATCTTTGGCACCGCATACAAAAGGAACCTTAAAGTCTCTTTTGTTGATATGATAGATATCATCCGCAGGAGAAAGCACTTCACTTTCATCAATATAGTCGATCTCAATGGCTTCCAGCACCTGGGCCTCCACAAAATGTCCGATCCTGCATTTGGCCATAACAGGAATGGAAACCGCATTCTGGATTCCCTCAATCATCTTTGGGTCACTCATTCGGGAAACACCACCTGCCGCACGGATGTCTGCAGGGATACGCTCCAGCGCCATAACCGCACAGGCACCGGCAGCCTCTGCGATCTTAGCCTGCTCCGGGGTGGTGACATCCATGATCACACCGCCCTTTAACATCTGTGCCAGTTCTTTGTTCAGTTTATATCTTTCGTTTGTTGTAGACATGATCTTTATCCTCCCTGATCTTTGGTTTCGTGTTTGATTTCTGATGGTTACAGATTATAAACCGGGATTGTGCATTTAAAAATATCCAAAAATAATAATTTTTAAAGGGACAGTTTTGAAGCTGTGAACAGATAAAGCGGAAAAGAAATAAGAAGAACGGAAAAGCACGCCTGTTTGAAATGCGTGCTTTTTTGTACCCAAAAAGAAACATAACGTGTACAGTTTAGAAAAAATAAGGATTACAGAGAAAAATAATTGCGTGCACATGCGTGCCAAAAGTGGTGCCATTGTGAATAATATACAAAGAAATAAAGGGATGATTTAGACAAAAATGAGAAAAACAGAAAAGATATAAATTTATATTGCATAATCAAATAGCGTGTGATAACATACATACAACAAAATAAACACGCATTTAGCACGCAAAATAAAAAAACGGCACGCAAACAGGCCGGAAAGTTTTTCAGGGGAGGAAATTATGACAGGAGCATTGCAGCTGAATTTAACAGGAACACAGAAAAAACAGCGTCTGCTGACTATGATATTCGGAGCTTTCGCGATCTTTTTTACCGGATATCCGCATGTATGGTCCATTTACCAGCCTTATGTGATGGAGCAGGCAGGGTGGAGTCAGGGACAGGCATCCATGTGCTTTTACCTGGCACTGAGCACCTTTGTATTTGGAAACATCGTAGGCGGAAGGATGCAGAACCACTTTAAGGAAAAAACGATCGTATGGATCGGCGGAGGAATCTTTGCGGCAGGAATTCTGGCATCTGCTTTCCTGATCGTGCCCACACCGGTTCCTATGTATCTTACCTATGGCGTGATGCAGGGATTTGGTCAGGGAATGATCTATACGGTGATCCTGGCAACAGTACAGAGATGGTTTCCGGACCGCACCGGATTTGCTTCCGGTGTTGTGGTAACTGCCAACGGACTTTGCGGATTTTTCCTGGCGCCGCTGAGCCGAAAACTGCTGGAAGCGGAAGGCGTGCAGAAAACCCTTCTGATCGTTGGCGTGGCCATCACGGTTTCCTGGATCCTGTGCGGCATCTTTTTTCAGGCACCGGAAAAGAGCCTGATAAACGCAGGCGGCTCTGGGGTAAAGGCAGGGACACCGGAGGTGAAACAATACACATCCGGAGAGATGATGCGTACAAAGAATTTTTATCTTCTCCTTGCGACCATGTTCTTTGGACTGACCTCTTATTTTATGGTTTCACCAGTATCCCAGACCTATCAGATTGATCTCGGGATTCCGTCCGCAGTGGCAGTCAGCGCCGTTATGCTGGGTTCCATTGTCAATGCAGGAGCAAGACTGGTACTTCCCACACTGGCAGATAAAGTGGGAAGGATCGTCTGCATCAAAGGAGTACTGATTGTGGCAGTGATCGCTATGGGAGGTCTTTTTTCATCCAGATCTCTGGCAGTAACCGTTGCCGTTGTTCTGATGTACGGCTGCTACGGCGGTATCATGGGAAGTTTCCCGTCTCTGACAAGTTCCATTTTCGGAATGAAGCACACAGGGGAAAATTATGGATTTGTCATGTTTGGTATCGTATTCGCAACCTTTGGCGCACCGGCAATTTCCGGCCTGGTAAGAGGCAATGGTTATGGAATGAACGTGGTATTTGGAATCGGAGCTGTTTTTGCGGTGATCGCATTTGTATGCCTGACTTTGCTTGGACGAAACCTTGTAAAAGAGCGTGCTGAAAAATCTGTCAGCACAAAGATTGGTACAGCGTTATAAGTTGCCGGAATCTGATATTTCTGCTAGGATAATTGTCAGGATGAGAAAATTGGAACGGATAGATCACGATGTGACTGCGTTCATGAGCATATAGAAGCGGGGAATAAGGTTTACTTTCCGGTATTTATGAAGGAGAGCGTGTGAAATATTGCAAAGATAAAGGAGAATGCATATGATCACCTGTCAGGATATACTGGAACTGCAGCTGGACGGAGTGGAACTGATCGCCGGGGAAAAGGGTCTTACAAGACCTGTCACATGGACCTATATGGTGCAGACCCGGCCGTTTGCGGAGCATATGAACCAGGGAAATTTTGCCCTGTGCGTGGTAGATTATGTCCGGTTTGATCTTGCGGAAGCGCAGAAAGCCATGGAAGAACTGTATGGACTTGGAATTTCCGGATTTGGGATTTCCATCACCGATGACCGGGAACCTGTTCCAAAAGAAATGATCGACAAAGCCAATGAGCTGAAACTTCCGCTGTTTTACATCCGGTGGGAAGGGGCCTCATTTGTGGATATTGCCCAGAGTGTGGGAAAGATCATTCTGGAATATGAAATGCAGAATAAGCGGATGGGAGATTATCTGTATAATCTTCTGTTTGGCTATGATATCAATGACCGTTATATCGAGAAGATCTCCCAGCAGTTCGGGATCAATTTCACCACACCCTGCAGAGTTGGGATTATTGTGGCTGACCGGAAGTATGGCATCAATCTGGAACAGGATGAACATATCTATGAATATTATGCCAATTATCTGAACCAGGAAGTTATGGAAATGGAAGGAAAGCCCATGTTCCTCAGGTTTCTTAACAAGTTTGTTCTTCTTTTTGAGGCAAAAAAGGACAAAAGTATCGAGCATGAGCTGGAGAAAGTCCTGCAGAAGATCGATGCCAGCCCCCAGTTTCACGGAACCATCCGGAGCACCTGTATCCTGGGCGGGATCTACACCAATCCGGCAGATTTCGGTACCAGCTATCAGGAGGCAAAACGGCTGATCCCCAAAAAAGACATGCTTCCAAATCCCAAACACAAGAAAGTTTTAAGTGCCACAGCCATGGGGATTTACCAGTATCTGTTCAATAACGATAACCATGATGAGATCCTGAATTACTGTAATGAAAGGCTTGGAAAACTGGAAGAATACGACCACGCCAACGGAACGTTTCTCCTGGATACCCTGCTTGCCTATTATATGAACGGATTCAGCGTGGGAAAAACAGCCCAGGAACTTTTTATCCACAGAAATTCCCTGCAGTACCGGCTGAACAAGATCCAGGAACTGGTGGATTTTGAGCTGGATGACTACATGGAATATCTGGATGTGGTGAACTGCATCCTGATCAAACGGCTGATGTTTTCCTGATGGTCAGGTTCATGCGAATACAGTATCAGGCATCTGCACTATGCAAAATGAACAGTTAATTTGTGCAAAATGAAAGTTGACGAAAAAATTCTCCTGAGTATAATGGAGTTCATCAAAACAACAAAGGTGTTGAAGGAAATGAAAAAATTCTTTCAGCGCCCTTTTTGTTTTCAGGCGAAAACGTTCAGGTCGACCAGGTAAATATGTTTTGTGCCAGCTATGTAGAAGAGGAGGAAACGAATATGAAAAAAAATCTTTTAGGCAAAATGATGATCACAGGTATTATTTCCGTAGCAATGTTAGCATCTACAGCGGCTTCCACATGGGCAGCAGATAAATCTGATGAGGATGTGTTACGAGTAGGTATGGAATGTGCATATGCACCGTTTAACTGGACCCAGGATACCGACACAACCCCGGACGGAAGCAAGGCAGAACCTATTTACGGCAGTGATTATTACGCATATGGCTACGATGTGGCAGTAGCCCAGAAGCTTGCAGATCAGCTTGGAATGAAGCTGGAGATCCACAAGGTGGAGTGGTCTTCCATCGGAATCTCCATGGATGCCGGCGATTATGACTGTATTATCGCAGGTATGGGAAAAACGGCAGAAAGAGAAAAATCATATGCATTTACAGAACCATATTATTACAGAGATAACTGTATCGTGGTAAAGGCAGGCGGCAAATATGATGATGTCAAAGGCCTTTCCGATCTTGCAGGAACAGGCTGCAAGGTTACCACACAGCTTGGAACCGGATGGGTACCGCTTCTGGATCAGATCGACGGTGCAGAGCAGTCCGGAAACTATGAGACAACATCCGAGTGCTTTATGGCAATCTCCAACGGAGTTGCAGATGTCTGCGTTGTAGATGTTCCTACAGCAGAATCAGCAGCATTGACAAACAAGGATCTGAAGATCATCAACCTGGATGAGAAGGATACCTTTAAAGATGATGATGAAATGGTCAATGTCTGCATTGCAACAAGAAAAGATGACACAGAGCTGAGAGATAAGCTGCAGGGTGCTATGGATGACATCGGCTGGAACGATAAAGAGAAAATGGATGAGCTGATGGATACTGTTCTGACACAGCAGCCGGCAGCGAACTAGTCCAAGTGAGGTGGAGATATGTTAGGCTTTTCAATTACAGATCCTTCCAATTCCCTGGAATGGATGATCTTTCTGGCAAAAAAATATTCCGGTATGTTTCTGGAAGGGACCTGGCTGACTCTCTATATAGCTGTAGCAGGAACCATTCTTGGTTTCCTGCTTGGCTATATCATCGGTATCATCCAGGATATCCGTATCAATGAAGGCGACAGCATTCTGAAAAAAGGAATTTTTAAAATCTTAAAGGCAATCTGCAGGATCTATGTGGAGGTTTTCCGAGATACGCCAATGATCGTTCAGGCAATGGTCCTGTATTATGGTATCCGTCAGGCAAATGTGAATATTACACCATTGTTTGCAGGTGTTATGGTAACGGTACTGAACACCGGAGCTTATATGGCAGAAACTGTCAGAGCCGGCATCGGTTCCATTGATATGGGACAGAGGGAAGGCGCCTGGGCCATGGGAATGTCACCTATGAAGACCATGATCTATGTAGTACTTCCGCAGGCCTTCAAAAATATCATCCCTGAGATGGCAAATACATTTCTTACAAATCTGAAAATGACTTCCGTTCTGAATGTTATCGCAGTTCAGGAGCTGTTTATGGCAGCGAAAACTGTAGGCGGAAATTATTATAAATATTTTGAATCCTATCTTGTGATCGCAGTGATCTATTTTGTACTCTGTTTTGTATTCAACCGTCTGTTTACTTTCCTTGAGAAGAAAATGAAAAAAACAGAGAACTATGCACTTGCAGTGGAATATATGGACAATCCGTAAGGAGGGAGAAATTATGGGTGATGCAATCATATCCGTTGAAGAATTAAGTAAATCTTTTGGACAGCATGAGGTACTGCGAAAAATTGATTTCAACGTGGAGCCAGGAGAGATCATCTGTATCGTAGGTTCTTCCGGTTCCGGAAAATCCACGCTGCTCCGCTGCATCAACAAACTGGAAACACAGACCAGCGGAAAGATCCGATACCACGGAAAAGAGATCGGGGCAGTACAGAAGGAGATCAATGATTACCGGTCAAAGGTGGGCATGGTTTTTCAGTCTTTTAATCTTTTTAACAACATGACGGTTCTTCAGAACTGTATGCTCTGTACAAGAAAAGTACTCCATCTGTCAAAAGAGGAAGCTTTTGACCGGGCGATCACACATCTCAAACAGGTGGGAATGGCACCGTTTATCAATGCGAACCCCACACAACTTTCCGGTGGACAGAAGCAGAGGGTTGCCATTGCAAGATCTCTCTGCATGAACCCGGAGGTCCTGCTTTTTGACGAACCGACCTCAGCCCTTGATCCGGAGATGGTAGGAGAAGTCTTAAATGTTATGAAAGAACTGGCAACCACAGGACTTACCATGATCATTGTAACCCATGAGATGGCGTTTGCCAGAGATGTTTCTACCAGAACGATTTTTATGGATCAGGGTTACATTGTGGAAGACGCACCTCCGGCAGAGCTGTTTAAAAATCCGAAAAACGCCCGTACCAGAGAGTTTTTAAGCAGGTATCTGGCAGGATAGGAGGCAGGAAAATGGAAAATTTTATTGTAACTTTTGCAAGAGGTTTCGGAACAGGCGGAAAAGAGATCGCTTCCATGCTGGCAAAAGATCTTGGGATCCACTGTTATGAAAACCGTATCCTGACACTGGCAAGCCAGATGAGCGGACTGGATGAAAAGCTCTTCCTGGATATCAATGAGCGTATCCGGAATAACGGAGGCTTTACAGGATTCCTTAAAGGGCTGCCCAGATCCAGACAGTACATTGCAAGAAATGAAAAATTTGTTTCCGACGACCGGTTGTTTGAGTATCAGTCACAGATTATCCGGAACCTGGCAGATCAGGAATCCTGTGTGATCGTTGGAAAATGTGCGGACTATGTTCTGAAGGGCAGAAAAAATGTGGTCAGCATCTATATCGAAGCTCCACGTGCCTTCTGTCTGGCCCGTACCATGCAGCGGATGAAAGTATCTGCGGATGTGGCAGCAGCCACCATCGAGAATACAGATAAGTACAGAGCGGACTATTATAAATATTATACAAAAGGAAATTACTGGACCAATCCCGTCAATTACGATATGACGCTGAACAGCGAAAAAGTCGGAATTGCAGGATGCGTAAAGATGATCGAAGAATATCTGGTAATGAAAGACCTGATCACACGGGATCAGATCTTATCAGAAAAAATGGTAAAAGGGGAGGAAACGAAATGAAGCTGGAAGAAACAGGACTGACATTTGAGGATATCAAGGAAAAAGTAAACAAATACATGATCGAGACTTATGAGAGAATGGATTTTCTGGCAGAAAGTGCAAAAGATCAGTATATCTACAATGAAAAAGGAGAAAAATATCTGGATTTTTATGCAGGTATCGCAGTAAACTCCGCAGGAAGCTGCAATGAAAAAGTTGTAAAAGCAGTTGTAGATCAGGCACAGACACTGATGCATACCTTCAACTATCCCTATACCATTCCACAGGCCCTTCTTGCGGAAAAAGTCTGCACAACCATCGGAATGGACAAGATCTTTTTCCAGAACTCCGGTACAGAGGCAAATGAAGCTATGATCAAGATGGCCAGAAAATATGGAATCGAAAAGTACGGTCCAAACCGTTATCATATCGTAACTGCAAAAATGGGATTCCATGGAAGAACTTTTGGTGCCATGTCAGCCACAGGCCAGCCGGGAAACGGATGCCAGGTTGGATTTGGTCCCATGACTTACGGATTTTCCTACGCACCGTACAATGATCTCAAAGCTTTCAAAGATGCCTGCACAGAAAATACCATTGCCATCATGGTAGAACCCGTACAGGGCGAGGGCGGTGTCCATCCGGCTACAATGGAATTTATGAAAGGCCTCCGGGAATTCTGTGATGAGAACGATATGCTTCTTCTGATTGATGAAGTTCAGACAGGCTGGTGCAGAACCGGTAAAGTGATGAGCTATATGCATTACGGGATCAAACCGGATATCGTGTCCATGGCCAAAGCCCTCGGTGGTGGCATGCCGATCGGTGCGATCTGTGCCACAGAGGAAGTGGCAAAAGCGTTCACGCCTGGTTCTCATGGAACAACTTTTGGCGGGCATCCGGTTTCCTGTGCTGCAGCTCTTGCAGAGGTTGGAGAACTTCTTGACAGAGATCTGGCCGGCAATGCGGCAAAAATGGGCGCCTATTTTATGGAAAAACTTGCAAAGATCCCTCATGTAAAGGAAATTCGTGGACAGGGACTTCTGGTAGGTGTGGAATTTGATGATACCATTTCCGGTGTGGATGTAAAACACGGATGCCTGGACAGACACCTTCTGATCACAGCAATTGGGGCACACACCATCCGTATGGTACCGCCGCTTATCATTACGGAGGAAGACTGCGATCAGGCGGCAGCGATCATCGAAGAAACGGTAAAAGCACTTTCGAAATAAGCGGAGGAGACAGCATGAAAAGATTTACATTTTCCGTACCGCAGAATATTCTTTTTGGTGAAGGTGTATTAAAAGAGCTTCCCGGGGCAGCCGGGAAGCTTGGAGGAAAACATGGTTTTATCATTTCCGGTCCCACACTGAACAGACTTGGTGTAGTCGGGCAGTGTGAGGAAATCCTGACACAGGCAGGCATCGCAGTCAGTACTTTCTGCGACACGGAAGGAAATCCATCTGTAGAGACTGTGGAACGGGCAGCGGAAGCATTTAAGGTAAGCGGGGCAGATTTTATTGTTGCACTTGGAGGCGGTTCTCCCATGGACGTGGCAAAAGCCGTAGGTGTTGTGGCAAAATATGGCGGAAGTATCACAGAATATGAAGGTGCGGACAAAGTTCCGGGCGAGATCATCCCACTGATCGCAATTCCCACAACTGCAGGAACCGGTTCAGAAGTTACGGCTTTTTCTGTGATCACGGATCATAAGAGAAATTATAAGCTTACAGTATTTTCCTATAAACTGATTCCGGCTTATGCACTTCTGGATCCGCTGCTTCTTACATCCGCACCGGCTTCGGTAGCAGCTGCCTGTGGGATCGATGCACTGATCCATGCGGAAGAATCTTACGTTTCTCTGGATGCATCCCCGTTTTCCGAGGCCATGAGTGAAAAAGCGATGGAATTGATCGGCAGGAGTATCCGTGCTTATGTGGCAGAGCGCAGCAACCTGGAGGCAGCTTCTGATATGCTAGCAGGTTCCCTGTTTGCGGGAATCGCTTTTTCCTGGGCAAGGCTTGGAAATATCCATGCAATGAGCCATCCGGTCAGCGCTTTTTACAATGTGCCCCATGGGGTTGCAAATGGAATCCTTTTTCCATATATCGTGAAATATAACGAAGAGGCAGCATTTCAAAAATATCAAAAGATCTATCATTACATTTCCCCGGAAAAGAAAAATGCATCTGAGTTTTCGAAGGGAATGCTGGAGCAGGCAGTACGTGAGCTGAACACACAGGTTGGGATTCCGGCAAAATTATCTGACGCAGGGGTTACGGATGAGCATTTTTCCCAGATGACAGACGATGCCATGAAAAGCGGAAACATTGCGGTGAATCCGTGGAAAACCGGGTGGGAGGATATTCTGGCGCTGTATAAAGAGGCGTTGTAAGTGTAAATATTTGAGGTGTCTAAGTATCTGACCTGTCACATGGCAGATACTCAGAAAATCTGTACCGAAATCTTGGTAAGATATTCCTCCGAGGAATCAGCGGCCAGCTCATCGATGATCGCTTCTTTATAGGAATACTGCCCGGTACGAAAGCCATTTTCATCGATCCACTGAAACAGCTTCCTGTAAGTTTCCTCCGAATCATAGTAATCCCCCTTCAGATAAGCCACCGCATAAGTGCCGGCAGGCTTGATATGGAAGGGGAAATCTTCCGGGCGGTCAATGACTTTGGTGAAAAAATATGCATAGGTATCCAGATGTCCCTGGCGAAGTTCCGAGACATCCAGCATGGCGCCATAAGGATGGCCGGCATTCAGATTGTTTTTGTTGCAGTAGCCGATGTGGCTGCAGAGGGTGTGGATGATGGCCTCGTGGTCATTGGTGTTTAATGGATCACTTAGGATCATATATTCTTCCGGTGTATATTCCTGGAAAATATGTTCCGTGCTGCTTCCGGCCTGGTTGCTTTCCAGCTTTTCCTGGAGAGAAACAAGAGCAAGCTTCGTTTCGATAACCTGACGTGTTTTTCGGATTCGTTCTTCTTCTTTTAAAACTTCTTCCCGTTGTTCGAGAAGGAGTTTTTTTAATGCCTGGGGATTGCGGTGGTTTAAGAAGGCCCCGATTTCCCTGAGGGGCATGCCAAGTTTACTTAAACAGTTGATGGTAAAAAATACATCAAACTGGCTTTCGCTGTAATAACGGTAGCCACGGTCATCGGTATAGGCAGGTTTAAACAGCCCGATCTCATCGTAATGGATCAGTGTGCGCTTGTTTGTGCCGCAGAGACGTGCAAAATCTCCGGTTTTTATGCATGGATCATTAAATTTTTGCATAAATATACAATTCCTCCTTGACTATAACGTAACGGTATATTTTATTATATAGCTGTTTTGAGAGGAACGCAACGGACAGAGTGGACGGACTTAAATGGAACCAGTCTGTCCTGAAAAATAAGAGATACCTGCACAAGAATAAAAAGGAGAGAAAACCATGCCAAAATTAAGTGACCGCGTTAATACATTTACAGATTCCGTGATCCGCCGTATGACCAGGATCAGCGATGAGTACGGAGCTATCAATCTGTCTCAGGGATTCCCGGATTTTGATCCGCCGAAAGCAATCCTGGATGCACTTGCAAAAACAGCCTACGAGGGACCGCACCAGTACTCCATAACCTTTGGAGTAGAAAACTTCCGTGAAGCCCTTGCCAGAAAGCAGGGAAAAGCCATCGGAAGAGAGATCAATCCGGAGACTGAGATCGTAGTAACCTGCGGCGGAACCGAGGCTATGATGAGTGCCATGATGACCATCTGCAATCCAGGAGATAAAGTTATGGTATTTTCCCCGTTCTATGAGAACTACGGAGCTGATGCTATCCTTTCCGGAGCAGAGCCTATCTACATTCCGCTGGTACCGCCGACTTATGAATTTGATATCAATCTGGTGGAGGAAGGATTCAAAGCCGGAGCAAAAGCCATCATCGTCTGCAATCCGTCCAACCCGTGCGGAAAAGTTTTCACAAGAGAAGAGTTGACAGCCATCGGTGAGCTTGCTGTGAAATACGACGGCTTTGTTGTGACAGATGAGGTATATGAGCATATGGTCTATGCTCCAAATGAGCATGTATGCATGGCATCCCTTCCGGGAATGTACGAGCACACCATCACCTGTAACTCCCTCTCCAAAACCTACTCCATCACCGGCTGGCGTCTTGGATATCTTATCGGACCGGAGGAAGTGATCGAGGGAGCAAAAAAAGTTCATGATTTCCTGACCGTAGGAGCAGCAGCACCACTTCAGGAGGCAGCAGTTGTGGGACTGAATTTCCCGGAATCCTACTATGAAGACCTTCTTGCTTTATATACAAAGAAAAGAGAACATTTCCTTAACGGCCTGGATGAGATCGGCCTGAAGCACAATGTTCCACAGGGAACTTATTTCGTCATGATCGACATTCAGGAATTCCTGGATCTTCCTCAGTTTGCCGGTTATACAGACCTAGAATTCTGCGAGTGGATGATCAAAAACATCGGGGTTGCGGCAGTGCCGGGATCAAGCTTTTTCCGTGAGGATGTCAACAATCTGATCCGTCTCCATTTTGCACGTGAGGAGAAAACCATCGACGAGGCACTTTCCCGCCTGAAGAAAATGAAGGAGCTGTTAAAATGACATACTCAGTGAATTTCGCAAATTATACCATCGGTGAGGATGCGTATCAGAATGTCAGAGAAGTGTGCCGCCATTATGGGAAAAAAGCTCTGCTGATCGGTGGAGAACTGGCGTTGAAAGCAGGAAAAGAGAAGCTTGTCCAGGCGCTTTCAGATCTGTCAGGGACAGATTCAGATAGCCAGGCAGCATCAACATCAGCGGTGACCAGGGGAAAAAAGTATGCAGAAGATTCTGAAATTGAGATCGTAGACACGGTTCTGTTCGGCACAGACTGCATGTACGCAAGAATGGAAGAGCTGGCAGAGCACGCAAAAAAATGCGGCGCAGATATGATCTTCGGCATGGGTGGCGGAAAAGCTCTGGATACAGCCAAGGGAACAGCCGAGAAAGCCGGTCTTCCGGTATTTACCTTCCCGACTATCGCGGCCACCTGCGCGGCAACTACCGCGCTTTCCGTTGTGTATAAAGAAGACGGAAACTTTGACAGCTTTTACTTCTACGACAAATTGGTTCCGCGTTCGGTATCCTGATGTTTCTGGTGCCGATCCCGCAGGGAGAGTCCTTCACCACATTGCTGGATTTCCTGAAAAGCTGGATCAAAGGTCTGTTCGGAGGAAGCTTAAGCTACATTATCGTAGTTATCCTGATCGTTTCCGCGGTCATGAGCACTTATGATTACTTTGCAAAACCGGAGTGGATCAGGAAGAACCATTACCTGACCAGGGCATTTACTACGACACCTTTGTATCTGGTATCCAAGATTATCGGAGCTGTTTTTGCAGTGATGGTTGTATTTAAGATCGGACCGGAAGTGATCATTTCCGCAGATACCGAAGCAACCATCGTAGATCTCTGTGGTACACTGTTCTGTATCGTAGTTGCATTCAGTTTTATCCTCTTCTAGCAAGAAGACTCCAACCTCTAAGGTGGGAGATGAATTGCGTCTGTTACCTACTTGATAGAGTATCCTAATCATAGTATAGTATATTTAGTCGAATAATAAAAATAAAAATTAAAATACAATAAATTTAGATAATAACGCACATTTAGTATTCTTACTATACTATCATCTTGTGATTGTGGTCGAGTATCGTAGATGATTTTTCTAGGAAAAGGAAGTGGCATGGTGGCAAACAGAGCATATAAATTCAGAATATATCCC